>ENA-OPXX01000406-OPXX01000406.1-human-gut-metagenome-genome-assembly--contig:-NODE-406-length-40480-cov-7.694125_pt1 | contig 40480 bp, 19 predicted proteins | sample MGYA00241771_ERZ502046 | MGnify/ENA primary metagenome ERZ502046 (study PRJEB25962, sample SAMEA2042006) | human gut metagenome | biome: human gut; feature: human-associated habitat; material: faeces...
CTGTTACCTCCACATTCTTTTTTATTTTGAATGTCCGCAAAATCCGTCCTACATCAGACGGCTTCCACGGACAGTCAAGGTGATGGAGGGCAATGAGCCTGTCCTGTACGTTGGTACCAGCACCGAGTTTTGGAGTGGAACCCATCAGGATTCTCACCTGTCCGGCCCGCACCTTTGCAAACAGTTCCGCTTTCTTTGCCTCCGTGTTGTATTCATGGATAAAAGCAATCTCTTCTTTCAGGATTCCTTTTTCTGTCAGTTTGTTCCGGACATCATCATATACGTTGAAAGTCCCGTCTCCTTTTGGTGTGGACAGGTCACAGAAGATCAGCTGGGTTGTCCGGTCTGCTTTTCCTTCCTCCCATACCTGGAAAGCATTTTCCACACAGGTATTGACCTTGCTTTTTTCGGCATCCGGAAGGAGTTCATTCAAAAGCCTTTGGTCTAACGCACACTTTCTTCCATCGTTGGTAATCTTGAGCATATTATCCTCTGTCGGATTTACCATTCCTGCTCTTACTGATTCTGCACGTTCTGAAAATGCTGCTACCATATCCTGCTGTTCTTCACTTGGCTTCAAGACTTCATTGATAAACTCTGCTTCCGGTACGGGAAGGTTCAGCATATCAGAAGTCTGAATATCTGCAGCTTCCTTAAAAATAGAAATCAGCTCCGGAAGATTGAAAAAACGGGCAAACCGTGTTTTTGCACGATAGCCCGTTCCTTCCGGTGATAATTCGATTGCGGTTACTGTCTCCCCGAACGTTGCCGCCCAGGAATCAAAGTGTCCCATACCCATACGCATGAGTGTGTCATACTGGAGATAACGCATGATAGTGTAAAGCTCCGTCATACTGTTCGATACAGGAGTACCTGTAGCAAAGGTGATCCCTCTGCCGCCTGTCAGTTCATCCATATACCGGCATTTCATAAACATATCGGAACTTTTCTGTGCATCCGTCTGTGAGATACCCGCCACATTCCGCATTTTTGTATACAAAAAAAGGTTCTTAAAACTATGGCTTTCATCCACAAACAGCCGGTCTACGCCTAACTGCTCAAAGGTTACTACATCATCCTTTCTGGTCTGGTCATTGAGTTTCTTCATCCTCGCCTGCAAACTCTTCTTTGTTTTTTCCAACTGCTTGATGGTATAATTCTGCCCTGCCTGATGTGCTGCTTCTTCAATGGAGAACGTAATATCTGCAATCTGATCTTCCAGCATGGCAATCTGCTGTTCTCTTGAAAGAGGGATTTTCTCAAACTGCGTATGGCCGATAATCACGGCATCATAATCCCCTGTCGCAATACGGGAACAGAACCGTTTTCGGTTTGCCGGCTCAAAGTCCTTCTTCGTTGCCACCAGGATATTTGCTCCCGGATAGAGACGTAGGAAATCACTGCCCCACTGCTCGGTCAGATGGTTTGGCACGACATAAAGATTCTTTTGTGAGAGTCCCAGCCGTTTTGATTCCATACCGGCTGCGATCATCTGGAACGTCTTCCCTGCTCCTACGCAATGAGCCAGTAACGTATTATTTCCATACAGCACATGAGCCACTGCATTTTTCTGGTGCGGCATCAGGGTGATCTCCGGGTTCATGCCGACAAACTGAATATGGCTTCCATCATATTCCCGTGGACGGATGCTGTTAAATCGTTCATTATAGATCTTACAGAGATCTTCCCGTCGATGCAGGTCTTTAAATATCCACTCCTTAAATTCCTCTTTGATCAGTTCCTGCTTCTGCTGTGCCAGCATTGTTTCCTTCCGGTTTAATTCCCGGTGTTCCCCCTCGGCATCCTGTACCGTGTCATAAATCTTGGTATCTCTAAGGTTTAAGGCATCTTCCAAAAGACGGTAAGCATTGGCTCTCTGTGTTCCATAAGTGGAAGTGACAAGGGCATTTCCGTAGCTGTCCACATTCTTTCCCATAACATTCCATTGTCCGGTCACTTCGGCATACTGGACTTTGACCTTGCTCCCTACATAATATCTTGGTGTATGGAATGTCTCTGCCATAAACCGTGTAATGTAAGCCTCGGAGATCCAGGTTGCCCCAAGTCTTGCCTCAATCTCTGACGCATCCAGATCTTTTGGCTGTACCTGCTCCAAATACTGCACGTTCACCTGATATTCCGGGTGATTTTCTGCAAACTGTTTGGCAATCTGCAGTTTCTCCCTCACATTTCCAGAAAGATATTCGTCCGATGGCTCCCATTTTTCACCGACTGGGTTCTTAAAGATCACCCCTGCCAGTTCTTCTGTAAGCTCTGCTTCTGTTTTCCCGGAAAGCTGTGCCATATAAGAAAGGTCAACGCCTGCCCTCTCACCAATGGAAACCGCAAGTGCTTCACTGGCAGTATCCACGGAAGTTACCGTTTCTGCCCTGCGGATTGTCCTTTTGGTAAAAATATCCGCTTTCCGTTTCAGTTCTCCCTTATCATCCAGAAATTCCAGAGAAGTCAAAAGACAATAGCTGCTGTCCTGACTAAATGCCCTCTTATTGGCATTGCTGCTGATAAGACCATATTTTGCTGTAAAGGTATCGTATTCTTCATTGAGTTTTTCCTGCAGCTTTGTGATCTGCTCATCGCTTCCCTCTTCCATCTGACACCGGATCAGTTCATTCGTAACATCACGGATCTTCACCATCCCTTTGACACGTTCCGCTGTCATTGCCGGAAGCTCCATGCGGTTCATCACAGAATTTTCCCGGTAATAGACTTCCTCATTCACTACGGTAAAACTGAAATTCTTTACATCCGGGTCTGCCGGGATAGAGACAACATCCTCCTCCAGCTCTGTATCCGAAAGTTCCAGTTCCGTGATCGTGCCATGGATATTCTGGACAGCTTCTTTTAATTGTTCTTCTAAGGTAATTCCTTCTTTTGGTTTTACGGTCACTTCCTGCTTTCCATACTGGGTACTTTCTGTAGTAAACTCACCAAGCACCATTTCCGGATGCTCTGCAAAATAAGCATTGACTGAATAGCCTTCCGGTGTTTCCTTTAAATTTAACCATTCCGGTTCCTCAATGGATGCCCTGTCCCTTTTCTGGAAAAACAGAATATCAGAAACAACACTGGTATTGGCATTTCTCTGGAACGCATTATTCGGTAATCGAATGGCTCCAAGCAGTTCTGCCCGGTTTGCGATATACTGTCTCACTGCCGGATTCTGCTTATCCATCGTTCCACTGGAAGTTACTACTGCAACTACGCCGCCCGGACGCACCAGATCAAGGGATTTTGCAATAAAATAATCATGGATCATAAAATGATGCCGGTCATACCTACGGTCACTGACCTGATACGCTCCAAACGGAACATTGCCTATCACACAGTCGAAAAAGCTATCCGGATAACTGGTTTCCTCAAATCCCTGCACGGCAATCTTATTTTTCTGGTAAAGCTGTTTTGCAATCCTGCCCGAAACTGGGTCAAGCTCCACACCGTACATATTAGCTTTGCTCATACTCTCCGGGATCAGTCCCATAAAGTTACCGACTCCACACGATGGTTCCAGGATATTTCCCTGTTTCAGTCCCATGTTTTCCAATGCTTCATACATACTTCGGATCACGGTCGGGGATGTATAAAAAGCATTTAAGGTCGATGCCCTTGCTGCACTGTATTCTTCTGGCGATAAAGTATTCTTTAATTCCAGATACTCATTCACCCAGCTGCTGTTACTCTCCTCAAATGCCTGCGGGATGCCACCCCATCCAACATATCGGGATAAGATTTCCTGTTCTTCGGGTGTTGCCAGACGTTCTTCTTTCTCCAAAGTCTGTAACAAATGGATGGCTTCTATATTTGCCTTATACTTTGCCTTCGGACCGCCAGCACCAAGGTCATTATCCTGGATACGGAAGTTGTGTGGTTCTGTTACAATCTTTTCTACTTCCGGTTTTAAATATGGCTGGAATTCTCCCTCATATCCAAACAGTTCATTTTCTCCGGGAATATAATTGCGTCCGGTTTCCAGGCACCGGAACACATCGGCAGTTGGTGCATTGCTGACTGCATAAAAATCATCATACGAATATTTAGGGAAATCTTCTGTATGATAGGTCGATAAATGCAGTTCTGTATTGGAACGGGTCTGTGCAACCAGATCTTTTCCTTCTATTCCTTCCGGCAATACCCCTACTGCTTCAAAATGATACCCTTGATACTCAAAAACACCTTCATCCCAGGACTCCGCCAGTTTTTCTGCTGTTTTAGCTGTTACCTCTTCTTCTGGTTCTTTCTGTTCCTGTTCCTCAGAAGTTTCTGTTATTTCCTGTTCCTGATTTTCCGGAATATATTCTTTGGCAGTAACCTCTTCCTCTTCTATTTCCTCCACATCTGACATATCTACTACGGTCGGTTCTGTCACTGCCTTTGTATCCAAGAAATCAAACATGGTCATCTGGTGTCCGGATGGTTCCGCAAAAGATGGTTCTGCTTCCGGTGTCGGGAATATCGTATAGGTTCCTTCTGCATACTGGTGGAGTTCCGAAAGAAGTTCTGTTTTCTGCTGGTAGTTTGTCCCATATGCCTCAAAATCCAATGGCAAAGCTGCCAATGCTGCATCCATCTTCTGTAACAGTTCTTCTGTCTGCTCTGGATTCTCTAAAACTGCCACCATTTCTTTTCCTGGTTTTTCCCAGAAGAAGTCCTCCGTAAATGGTCTGTCCACCTCTTCCGGAAGACGGTCATAAAAACGGAGTACCTTATTTGCCATCTGCTCCCGTTCATATTCCGGCATACGAGCATAATCTTCTGCCTGCAGGAACTGGTCATTCTTTATCAGATAATAGATGATCCGGAGCTGGCTGGCTTTCCGGTTTCCTCCTGTCCGTAAGATCTCATCAACAACTTGCTCTGGAATCGGAATTTCTCCGGCATAAAGGGCAGCTGCCTTTTCCTCGATCTTCCGTCTTTGTTCATTTGCGGTGGGATATTCGGGCAAAGATAAAGCAGAGGCGATCTCTTCCTCTGCTTTACTCAATCCATCTTCTCTTGTATCTTCGACTAACTGTATACCAATTCCGTCAAGATGCTCTCTTCCGCTGTTGCCATCAGTGCGTTCATGTGTGCTGTCCATGCCATCGGATCTGCTTCCTTGTCCGGTGCCGGATTCTTCTCCAGTAATTTCTCCATCTGGCTGTCCATTCTCTCCTGTGCTGCTTTCTCGATCTGTTCCAGATGGCTGTTCAGCTTCCCGGTCAGGAACAGGCTCTGATAAAGGCTGTTCTTGTATTCCTTCAGAAATGTCCTCCGCAGCATCCCGTATTTCCCGATCGTCACTTCTTCCTCTTCGACGGTCAGATTCGGAAACAGGTAATCTCCCTTGCGATGATATGTCAGTTCCATAATCGGTTCCTCCTTCATTTTCAATATTTTCTTCTTTTTTCGTTTCTGCATCCTGGTTTTTAATTTCGTGCATTAACGTGGTAAAGTTATTATAATTCCTTTCATTGGAATTTTCAACCTCTTTTCTCGCTTCTTCCAGAGAAATTTTATGTACGGTCTTTCCAATATCAATCAGAATACTCTCACTGAGCTGGCTTGCCGCATTTCCAAGGAAGGTGAGAACTGACAGATGGTTATAATCTGTAATATGCATGAAGTCCTCTTCTTCCAGAAGTTCCATCGGGTCAAGCCCGCATCGCCTGGAAAGCAGATAGTAAACACTGTCTGTTGCCAGCTGACGAAAATCACTGCGGATCGTCACCTCATCCAGATCTTCCAGATAAGTACCTTCTACAGCATATTCCAATCCATCCAGGTATTCCTCCAGATTGTCATTGACCATTTCCCTTGCGACCGCCATCAATGCGTCCTGCAAAGTTGCCGCATCCTTTTCTTCCAGAGCATAGACTTCTGCCAGATGGGTGAGGATCTCTTCTCTCTGGTGTTCCTGCATCTTCCAAAGATATGGGCTTCTGCCTCCGGCTACCATGTGGGTATCCGAAATATCAAACACATAACGAAGTTTGGTATTCTGCCAGGTTTCATCAAACAAGGCAATTCCTCTTGCACCACGATTTACCCAGCGTAACATCTTTTCATTCCATAGTTCCAGTGATGCACAGGCTGTTGCGTCTGGACGCTGTGCATGGATCAGAAGCTGGTCTGAAAAAGAATAACGATATAACCTTGATGCTGTGTCCATATAATCCATCCAATCCCCTGGCGAACTGCTCACTGATACGGCATGTTCCTGCACCAAGTTTCGGATGTCCTGTAGTTTAGACATTAAACTTCCCTCCTATCAATAAAAAAACAGCCCACTCTTTTTTAGAATTGGCTGCATAAAATGTACTTTACTTTTCGGAGAGAAAATGCTATATTCTAATTGAAAAGAGTAACCGCCCACAAGGTGGATGCTCCTGGATTAGGTTTTAATTTATTTTGCTCTCAAAGAGAGCTGCCTATCCTGTTGGCAGACAGGGTAGGCTATTTTTTTCGCTTGTTGTCCCTATTATCCAAATAGGCAAGCAAAGCAATCAGAAACGTACCGCCTAAGAACAATAAGCTCAAGACTTCGTATGTATCCATTCGCTCCACCTCCCTTCTTCTGTATCCCTTAACGGAATCTGAAAATCCAGGAGGTTTTTACCAACCCTGTACACGGTTACTCCAGTAATATTCTAACAGGTAACTCTCCGCAAAGCAATTCCTTTTTACTTCATACGGTTTTATATTCTGTTTTTCTCTTATTCTCTGGCCAATGCAGTTTCCATTCCAGATATTCCTCTTCTGTGATTCTTCCATCGCCCAATTTCTGCTTTTTCCCCATCCATTCCTGCAGATAAGACATTGTTTTTTTATCCCTTATTGTGATTCCAACCATTTCACTTTCTGAATCATTTAGCAGAAACAGATGAAAAAGCCCTCTATTTTCTTCATCCATCCAGAATAAAGTTTCCATTAATTCGTCCATTGTCGCAATTCCAGGACTTAAAAAATTCCGGACATCAACTTCCAATATTTCTGCTATCCGGATAAGCGTTTCCTGTTTTGGCGTGCGCTGTCCGCTTTCATATTGGGCGATTCTCACATCCGCACTACTTTCCCCATATCCTAACCTACGCCCCAGTTCTTTTTGCGTTAGTTTGCGAAACATACGGATTTTTCTTATTCTTGCTCCTAATTTCAATTTCTTCTCCTTTTCAAAAAAGATTGTGTGATACACAGCCACGAAACAATAATAAAAATACAGATGTGCATAAACATTACACATCTGCATTTCAGAAATCAGCTTACACTTTTTCTAATATTAATGTTAATATCATTTTCATACTTCCTTGATTAATAAGTTTGAGTACATGCTTCCACGCAAGTTTCCATCATCAGCGTTCCAAACTGTTGCTCTAACATTCCAATATATTCTCTCTTTATATACAATTCAGTGCCACTATATAACGGAATCACATTTCCTAGATATTCACTGTCACCTTTATAACTAGATGACCATTTTTTCATGATAAAGATAATATCATTTTCTTGATTGACTGCAATATATCTTCTATGCAAAAAATCAAATTTAATATGGACATTAAATAGTTTAAAAACAGAATTTTCCGGCAGTAGATAATTTTCATCTTCTAATTCCCTATCTAATGTTTTAATTAAATTAATCAGTGCTACCGAATTCTCTATAATTACATAGATTTCTCCTGTTTCAACTCTTGGCGCAAGACATTCTTGAAAGGGTTTCTTCTGTTTTTTATCATCCAAACCTATTATTCCTTGATATGCAAATATACAAGATGCCTGTTTATAATCAATGTGTAATTTTTTCTCAAAAGCTCCGATTAGAATGTATTCATCCTCATTACTTGGGAGGAACAGCTCACACGAATTAGCCTTATCATATAGATGATTTTGAGGTTGTATTTTACGACACTTAAATAATCTATACATTCCTTGATAATCTGGCACCAATCGTAGTAAATTCTGTGGAATTAATTCCGGTTTTCTATCCCTAAAAGCTTTTTCAATAATCGCATGAAGTGCATATTGAATTACATATGATTTGTATACAGTATTTATTTCAGGAATCTTACTTGATGCCCCAATAAAATTTTGCATTTTTTCATTCAATATTTTTGATGTATGTAATTTTTTATAAAGATTCATATAATCAATACCACAGCTCTTAATCACCCCCATAATTGGATCTCGATATATTGAATTCTTAGCATATTTATCAATTTCTTTTTGTGCCTTTTCTTTGCCAAGATCATAGAGTTCTTCTGATAAATAAAACTCAATATCTTCCTGTTCCATATAATCTGGCACATGTTTATCATAATGATTTAAAAGAAAGTTCTTATATATTGTAAGCTCCGAGAATATAGCATCTAAAAGCAAATTTCCAGTTGGATAAACAGTATTGATTGCATTTATAACTCGCTCTCTATCCAACTTTCTCAGATGAAAGCCGTAACATTTTACTAAATCTGCGATTGCTATTTGTGTCACAAGATTATATTTTTCATACTGCTCTAAACAGAATACTATCGACTTTGTAAATTCTGAATACTTCTCTTCTTCAGCAGCATTCGCTAAATAAGCATAAGTTGCTAGAAACGATTCCTTGCCTCCATCAATAAACCTCAGTAACAAACAGTTACGTAGTTCTGACAGTTCATCCTTTTCCATCAAAACATTATCAACAGAATACTGATCGAGATTCGGGAAGCGAAGCTTCATAATATCGAATGCACCTCTCCAAATCATAATAATACTCTCTTTGTTAAATTCAATTTCCCAAAGTGCATCCAAAAGCCCTTTTGTAATTCTACCTGAATGCAAAATAATAACTTCAGGGACCTCACGATAAAATATGTCACGAGCCACATCTGAATTCAACCGCATACTATTGACAAATTCATCTTTATCCATTAAGGAACTTCCCCATTCATATGAATAAAGATACATCAACATATGAATTTCTGACATTTCCTTGTTATCCAGTTCCAACTGATTTATAATTTGCAGAATGATGTCCTTTTGCCTGCTACTATAACCCCATCTATTACTTTTAATAATTATAAATCTCACCAAACCAAGTATAATATCTTTATCATTCTGATAAGGCTTAAGGAATCCACAAATATGTTTCACATCTCGTTCCATCAAATCATGTGTTTCAAACCATTTCTTTGCTTCTTCCAAGGTTGAGGCTTCAAAATGTATTCTATTTTCTTCAAAAATATCAACTGTTTTTTTACTGTCTTTTTCGTTTGCATTATCAGCTTGCTTGATATGAAAATATTCTATATACTGTGAAACATTAAATCCTGCTGTCTCGACTGTTAACAAGAAGTCTTTCATACTTCCATCTTTCCAAGGATCATTTTCTGGCCAAGGCTTATCCAGTATATTAAATCTTGAAACAACATTGGTAACAAGCTCATTCATACGCCATTTAAGCCGTAATCTTTCTCTATCGTCGCTCTCTATGTACCTCTGTGCTAATGTTCTAAATACAGATGCAGCCGAATCAATAAGCCTTGGACTTGTATCATTTGGAAGTGACTCAATCAATCCAATTACAATATCTAAATAGGCAGGATCATTGCAATACTTTTCTATAGCAGACAATAACATGCGTTCCACAACCCACCATTTTCCATTTTTTATCTGTAACTCATTCAAAAAAGCAAGCGCGTACCTTGAATCGGTCTTGAGTAATTTATCAAACCAATGATTTAAGAAATGCTTTGTTTCTCTTCCATCAGTATGATTCCAAAGTGCCATTGTCATTTCTGTTATTGCGTCACGTTCATTTTCCGGATTTCCTGCAACACATTCGAAAAATATATTATAAGAATCCATGATTTGTTCCAGGATAATATCCTTATGAAAGCCATACGCAATAAGATAACGCGTACACATCTCAAAATACTCTAAAGCCTCAATCTGATTATATTTTGAAATAAGACTAGCAAATCGAAGCTTGGCCACAGCAATGCGATCATATACCTCATTTTTTTCTATTTTTTCTTGAGTCCTTAATAAATACGGTTTTAAAGCTTCATAATTGTCAATAGTCAAAAAACGAGATATTACTTTCATAAATTCTGCATCAGTTAATGGACCTTCCATGCTATGATCTAAGCTTGTTCCAGTCTCATCATCAAGCTGTTCAAGAATACTTAATGCTTTTTCCAAATCCGCTAACGTTCCATTTTGAACAATCAATTTTACTGCCCGTTCATATGACATTGTTAACTCATTCCGGAGAAAATACAAATCACAAGTACGCGGTTGTCCCTTGAATACTTCCGTATCCTGTATCAATAGTTCTAAATTACTAAGTGCTAATTCGCAAATAGATCTAGAATCCATTTGTGCTGTTCGAGCGCACAATTCTGCCATTTTTACAGAATAAATTATCCAATTATAAAACCAGTTAATATTTCCGCAATCGCCTAAAATTGTCTCTATGGCTTTTTTATTCTCCTGCTTAGCCAGATAATATATTTGTGAAAAGAATTCCTTAAAAATCCTGACATCTTCTTCTCCTGGCATCTTTAATTTTCTAATTTTTTCCCAATTTCCGATTGTATCCTCAAAGGAAACACCCGTTTGCGGATAATATCCGTTTTCAATATATGAAAGATATCTTTTCCAATGCATCAGTTGCCGATTTTCCGCAATAGAAGCAATTTCTGTATTTTCTATATAATCTCGTAATTCATCATATGCAATCTCAATGCATTCATTTCTTACAGAAACGTCATCTTTTTCTATTGTTTCCATAAGATCAGGAATAATACTAACACCCTGCTCATCCAAATTATATCTAAGATAATATTTAAAATTTTCAATCTCGACTTGTTTAGTATCTGTATCTAAATACAACTCCCACCAAGGTTTAACACCTGCTTTTGAAGAAATATAGCATGCCAATTGACCTGTATCCTTCTCAAAAGTCGGTTCTCCATCAATCTGCATTAATTGATTTAGTTTAGAAGCGCCTTTTATATCAGATATTGCTTGTAAATATTCTTCTCCAGTACTTTCAAATTCGTTCAAATCATCAAGCATTGCCAATAATTCACCAGCTATTACCAATGCAACTAAATTTTCACTTCTACCAGCGCTTCGAATAATACAATTCAAATTCTTTCTTATATATTTCCGCGAATATCCCTCTGAAACCGATTTAAGAACAAATTTCTTCTCAATCAAAGCAGTATTTTCAGTATCTCTCTTAATCTTATACAATAGTTCTGTGAGATAATAAAATGACCTATTAAATTCAAAAAACGGTTTTTCCTGTAACCAATCGGCAAGAATGCCATAAACATTTCTCTCTAAATCAACCTTTTTTTCTTTTAATAAAGCCAATACAAATCGCCTGAAACTCTCATGATAAATTGAAAAACCACCGTTTGAAATATTCTCAATTAACAGTGGCTGAAGCACTGATATATCATGTTCCACAAATTCTCCATCTCCAGTAATCTCCATTAAATCGTCTGAACTGAGATAAAAATCTGCCCCACATAGTGCATTAACCGTCCGATTGTTATGAATCTTTGTATATAGATAGGAATAATATTTAGACAGACTTATATCATAATCTGGTATTTCGTCTATTAATTCTTTATTTACGTCTGAATTTCTCAATTGACGCAAAATATAACTAAGATATAGCGCATTTCCCTGAGATTTCTTAAGCAAATATTCACTTATTGATGAAGTATCATCATTTTCAATAATATTATCTTTAATATGAAAAGTCTCCATCAAAGATTTTACCTGATCTATTTTCCAAGACTCAATTTCAAATACCCCATAATTCCTGGTTCTAAAATTCTCCAACGCTTTTATTGGTTGTGATGATATTAACACATAACAATTATCCGGAAACTGTATTTCCAATAATTCAGAAATAATTTCTGTCTCAGAGCGCGAAATAAGATCTTTATGTAGCTCATATTCTCTGGATATATGATCAAGACCATCCACTATTAAATAAATCTCTTCGCCAATCAAGCAAAGTAAATTTTCAAGTTCTGCTTTATCCGCCCCCAAAATCGTTTTTTTATGTTCGATTAACTCTGGACATTGTTCTACAATCTGTGAAACTAAATTTCCATATAAAGAATCAACACGTATCCTCTCAAGACTATTTATATCTTGTAATGATTGGAAGCAATTATAATGTATAACTTTACTGTTTTCTTTTTTAATCTTATCTATATATTCATCGACAAGCCAAGATTTTCCAGAACCAGGATTGCCAGAAATAATAACTTGTTTTGAATCACGGATTACTTGATGTAGCCGTTCAATTTCATCACTAAGTATTATCTGATGTGCTGAATCCACAGGAAACCTTTGATCAAATTTTCCGTAATCCGCAATTAAACCAAGACGTCCCATTAAAACATTCGTATAAAGTTTATTCCCTATTGCTCTAGAATGCTTCACTTCCATTGCGAGTTTACCGATAACATCCTCTACTCTAAGATTATCATTTGGATATATTCCTACGCCCAATTTTTCAACTTGCTGAATAATTACATTTTCTATATCACCAGGCTTCTTTAAATCAAGACTTGCCTTGGGCATTTCTAGAATAAATGTAAGTTCATTGCAAAAAGCTAAAAAATCTTCTCTCTCAATAGGCTCTGACTTAATCTTCAAATTAAATTTCTTCCACGTTTTTGGAGGCGTATCTTCTGCTGGCCAAAAAGCCGCGCCATCAAATGAGTATGCAACGGTTGAAAAAGGCATAGTATGTTCTTGAATGGGCTTCAGAAACTTTGCAATCGGATCATCATCTGCCGGCCTTCCCCACGCAAGACATAGTTTTATCTCAGTATTATTTTTGGATTCTTTTCTCGTTTTCCAAGATGCAAAAAGATCGTATAACGCAGTATCATGTCCATTTCCATTTGACAAGTCACTTTTTGTAAGGTTATGGGAACTTTCCTCGTCAGAATACTTAATCTGAAATTCAGTGATTCCATTAGATAACTTTACCTTTAAATCATCAAATTTATCTCCGTTGAAATCTTTGCGATCAACAATTATTTCAGCATCTTTCCGCTGAAGCATTAGTTGCAAAATTATTGAAACAGAAAAATAATCTTGATATTCGTATCCTTCATGGATTGCACTCTGCATTTAATAGCCTCCTCACATCACCATTAAGTGAATCACGTTTTTTAATTCTCCCCAATCACCAAATCATTAATTTTCCTATACCTACATAGTAATGACTCACTACTAATAATTTTGCCAAATATTATCTATGCTTATAATAATATAAAATCTCAAATACTACAATCATAAGATCTGGAGCTGCATTGCAACTGCAGCTCCAAAGCCTTATTCTACTATCATTTACGTTTTCTCTTAACTGCCACTACACCTCCCAGGCATCCTGCTGATACTGCAAGCGCCAGCACAAAAATAGCAATATTTGTATTATCTCCTGTTTTTGGTGAATTGAATACAGAAGTCGCATCAGAACCATGGGAAACAGGAGTGCTGACTCCCTGGTTTTCTGATGTTTCCGGAGTGTCTTTTTCCGGAGCTTTCTTATTTGTCAAATCCAGAGTATATTCAATCACAGGAGTACGGTCATTGACATATTCAAACTGAATCTTATGCTCGGTTTCATCAAGCTGATAGCCATCCAGTGTTTTTGTTTCTTTCAGGATATATGTGATTGCTTTTTTATACTGCCCATTCTTAAAAGTCGCAATCGGATAATTCTTTGATTCTGCATGGCCGGCACTGTCTGTTACCAGAGTTTCCAGAACTTTACCTTTACTGTCACAAAGGGCAAATTCTACACCTTTCATTGGCTTCTTGGTATCTTTATCTGTTTTATTTAAGATCACCTTGCCCATTGCCTGTTCATCTTCCATTTTGGCTCCCTGAATATCTCCGGTGTCCTTAATCTCAAATGTCACTTTATTTGCCACAATGTAACCCTTCGGTGCTGTTTCCTCCAATAATGTATAAGTACCGATTGGAAGTTTCTCCACATAATGGGGCTGATCACCAGACGTCCAGCTTTCCATAACTTCCTGGTTTTCATTAAGGATATACAGCTTCGCACCTTTGACCTCGCTGCTTCCATCTGTCATATCCACCTTACTGATCAGAATTTTTGTTGTATCGTCCTGCATTTCTACTTTCTGTATATCTGCAGTATTTTCTACTACAAACGTAATGGATTCTGCAGTTGCATAACCATCAGCAGGAATTGTCTCTGTTAATGTATATTTCTTTCCAACTTCCAGTTCCTTAATGATGTGTGGTGTGCTTCCGGATGTCCACTCATCCACAACGTTTCCCTCTGAATCGGATACTTTCAGTTTTGCACCTGGTAATTCTTCCCCGGTTGTAATATCTGATTTTGTGATTTCAAAAGTAGTTGGCTCATCTTCATAAGTGAACTCAAAGGATACTTCTGCAACCTCTTCTCCCGCATAAGCAAAATCAAATTCCTTGATTTCTTCTGTTGTCACAAATCCAGCAGGAGCCTGCACTTCTTTTACATAGTAGTTGCCATTGATTGGAAGATCTGCCGTAAATACAATCCTTCCATCCTGATCCGTAGCTTTCTGCTCGATCATGGTATCTGCTTTCAGGATTACTTCGCCTTCTGCATTTAAAATATCATTCTTTGTATAAAGTGCAAATACTCCGCCTTCCAGAACACGGTCTGTATTTTTTTCTTTCTTAACTACAGTTACTTTTGCTTTCTGGCGGTTATTCTGCCAGTCCTCATCATAAGTCACAACCGGAGTATTCTGATCACGATAAGTCAGATCAACCTCTCTGATTTCTCCATCCAGAACATATCCATCCGCCGTCTCTTTTTCCTTTACATAATATTTGCCTAAAGGAAGATCTTCTGATCTTGCATATCCAAGAGCATCTGTCGTAATTGTTGCTACCAATTCGTCCTTTTTATAATAATCACTGCTTTCCCCATCTGCAGCCTTGATATCCTCCGCTGCATAAATTTCAAAAGTAACATCTTTCAAAGAACCTGTAACATAGCCAAATGCTGCGTCCATGCCGCCTGCCAGCATATCTTTCCAGGTAACTTCCTTGACAAATTCACCTTTTTTATTGATGATGATTCGTCCAACCGGAACAGCATCCTTCATTTCTACTTTTTGAACATCTGCAGTATCAGAAACTGTAAATTTCACTTCCTCCGCCTGCAGATAACCATATGGTGCAAACTCTTCCCGAAGTGTGTAGGTTTTTCCCACATGGAGTCTTTTTATTACATGAGCTTTTCCTTTTACAGAAGTCCATTTTTCTACTTCTTTTCCGTCTGAATCCAAAACCGTCAGTGTTGCTCCGTCAAGTTCCACACCTGTTGTAATATCTGATTTCGTAAATTCAGTTGTTGTCGGCTCATTCTTAAAAACGGTTTCCAGTTTTACTGTTTTTACTTCCTGTCCCTGATATTTCGCAGTCACCTCAATCTGCTCATCTGAAGATACAAAACCATCTGGTGCTGCCAGTTCTTTTATATAATAAGTTCCAAATGGCAGATCCTGCTCAAAAACAGTTTTTCCATCTTCACCTGTTACCGCTTTTGTAAGCAATTCGTCTGCTTTTACCAGTACCTTATCCCCTGCTTTTATATCCTCTTTTGCGTAAAGACCAAACTCTGCTCCAGAAAGCCCTTTCTCATTTTCAGCATCTTTTTTCACAACTGACACTTCTACTTTCTGGCGGTCATTTATAAACTCTGCACTCTGTGAGATCACTGGTGTATTCTGGTCTGCATAGACGAAAGAAATCTTCTGTTCTTCTTCATTTAATACAAATCCCTCCGGTGCAGTCTTTTCTACAACTTTGTATTCTCCTAGAGGCAGATTATCAAGCTCTGCTTTTCCGGATTCATCCGTTGTCAGTTCTGCAACTTTTTCACCCTTTGCATATTTCAGGATTCTTTTTCCTGTATCATCTTTCTGGAAATCTGCTGTATAGATATCCTCTGCAGCATATACTTCATATACTGCACCGGAAAGGTTTTGAACTTCATACCTAAAATCATTCTTATAGGTCGAAAGAACCTCTCCTTTTTTCTGTACAGTGAGTTTTCCTTTCACCGAATGGTCCTCATATACCACTTCAATGACCGCATCACCTGAAACCGGATCCGTCTGATACAGGGTATTGGTATCCACCTGTATTTCGACATAATTTTTGTTAATGGTATAACCGTCCGGTGCTGTTACCTCTTCGATTCTATAATGACCAATTTTTAAATTCTGAGGCAGTATCAGATATCCATCTATATCTGTGAAATATGAGGTATGTGTAACAGTTGTCGGGTATGTAGTTACCTGCTCTACATATTTTTCATGATCCATATCATAAATTTTAAACTCTGTTCCCGGAATTAGAACAGATTTTTTAGTCTCATCATCCTGTTTGATAATTTTCAGTTTTGCAGAAAATTCTTTATCCAAAAGAACTCTCCATGTCTGCGGCTCTGTTGGTTTATTCTCTGTAATCCGGACAATAAAATCATCTACAGGTTTGTAATTATGGGGTGTTGTAGTTTCTCTCACCAGATATGTTCCATATGGAATTGCAATGGATTTTACATAGCCTTTCTCATTTGTAAAAATTTCCGTTGCTCCATTTTCACCGATCACAACTGGCTCTGCAGAGGAAAAATCATAATTTCCATCCTCTTTTACCACCAAAGAAGATACCAGATATGCACTAAATCCAGCTCCGGATAGTAATGCAGCATCTGTGTCTCCATTATTGGCAGCTTTAATAAGTTCAAACGGCTGTTTCTTCACCGTTTCCAGTGAGGTACACTCTTTTTCTACAACCGCTGTCAGATCACCTTCATCACTGCATACAAGATCATATTCATGCTCGTCTGCCAGATATCCTACGGATGGGGTAATTTCCTTGATGTAATACTCTCCAAGATAAAGATTCTCTATCCTTGCTTTTCCTTCTTTATCGGTAGTTAGCGTACCAATCTGGCTTCCGGCTTTATAAATAACGCCTGTCTTTCCATCTGGATGGGTAATGTCGTTTCTTGCATAAAGTCCATACACCGCATTTTCCAGGGAAGCATCTCCCTGTGCCTTATTTTCTTTTGTCTCGGCATCTTTTTTATTCAAAGAGATTGCAGCACTGACCCTGTCATTCACAAAAGTATGACTGAAAGAAATTTTTGCCTGTTCATCATTGGTATAACTGAACTGGAAAGAATAAGTATCTTTCTCATTTCTGACATAACCAGCCGGAGCCTGGACTTCTTTTACATAATAAGAAAATCCCACTGGAAGATCTGCTTTAAATGCTGCTTTTCCATCAGTACCAGTAATTGCAGTCTCAATCAGAGCATCTTTTTTTACTGCTACTTTTCCATCCACAGTTTTCATATCCTGCGCTGCAAACAGAGCAAAATGCCCTCCGGATAGTGTATTTTCAGTATCTTTGTCTTTCTTTATCACCTGCACCACTGCTTTCTGACGGTCATTTGTAAAGGTAGTCTCTGAGAAAGCCGCTTCTGCAGTCTGCCCTGCATAAGAAATGGTTACTTTTTTTGTTTCTTTTGCATTATAAAAATTTTCCGGGGCCTGTGCTTCTGTTACATTATAGCTTCCAAGCGGAAGATTCTTTACCGTTACAGAACCGTTCTCACCTGTGATCAGATTTTTCGCTACTTCTGCGCCTTTTTTGTAAACTGTTTTTCCACCTGCTGTTACAATATCCTCGGCAGCATATACGTTATAAACGGCTCCTTTCTGACGGCGTTTCTCATACTGGAATGGAGTTCCATTTTCATCAGATACAGCTCCTACAAAAACTTCTCCCTCTTTATAAACGGTCAGATTTCCTTTCTGCTCTTTGTCCGTTACAGTCTGTTTGGTTGTACTGCCAACTACTAATTTCACTCCATACGAAGAAGCCTGGACAACATAACCTTCCGGTGCTGTAATCTCTTTTAAGTAAACAGTATCCTGTGTCTTGGTAAGAGTTACACGTGAAGAACCATTGCTGTCTGTTGGCGGCATTTTAGCAATCAGCTTTGTGCAGGCGTTATCACTATATACCCCATACACGGCTCCAGCTAGATTTTTTCCAGTATCTCCATCTTTCTTTGTAATTTCAATAACTGCTTCTTCCGGCCAGTCAACTGTAAGCTGCAGGTCAGAGGAATCCGTATAGTAGCCAAAACCAATGTCCTGTGAACTCTCCAATTTTAAGAGCATTGCATGGAAATCCAAAGGGAAATTAGATGTAATCGCATACTTTCCTTTCAGGCTACCCATATTGGCTGTTGTAGCTACAAGATGGAATTTCTCTCCACCCTTTACAGTGACATTTCCAGATGCCGTTTTTCCTGTGGTTTCATTAACAAGGCTTACTCCGTTCTCCAGATGAATGGTAATGGTAAATGCTTCATTTGCCTTCCAGGTAAAACTTTCTGTTTCCTTTCCCGTTGCATTAACGGAAAGTCCTGGAAGAAGTTTCATTGCTGTCGGATCAGGCATTTTAGCAAGAGCTGCTTTAATCTCTTTCAGCATATTTTTAGCGGTTGTAGAAAGCGCACCTCCAAATCCGGATTCGCCATCATATAAATAGTCAACCAGGTAATGCTGCATGGCTCTTGTCTCAGAACTGCATCCATATTTTTCCATAATGGATTTTACATTATATCCATTGAATGTATGTCCCCATCCTGGACCGCCATATCCATAGAATAAGGCTTTTCTCAAATATTTATCATCTCCACCTTCATCCAGTTCAACCATATTTTTATATGTTGTCCCACTTGGAGGTGACTGCATGGAGTGCTGCATACAATACGCATTTACTGTATAAGTTTTTCCGCCTGCTTTGTAACGAACATATTTGTAGCTGTCATTTCCACCCTGTCCCATAACTGTATCAAACGGATGAAGCTGGCCATCTGAATAATAGTAATATTTATTTGCTTCAATATTTGTTGCATCATCCCATGGAGTATCGGCTGCAAGTAACATGATACCGTTCTCTGCCTGATCCGTGGAAACACTTAGATCAATGTCATCTGCTGGCATTTCAAAACTGAATTTATCCGATTCTTCATGATAAGTCACCTCTGAATATAATAAATCTTCTGTATTCTCTGTCTGGTTTGCTTGTACTTTTGTTGTTCCTACTGCAATTAAGCTGCCTTGCGGCATATCTCCGGAAAATACAACGGTTTCTCCTGGCTGATACTGTCCATCTTCATGGTTCAGCTCAATATGAAATTCCTCTCCACGAACAATATTTACCTGATAATTTCCATCTGCATCTTCTGTTTTCTCTGTTCCGTCTGTAAAAGAATCGTCTGTCGCTTCTGGCATTTCTTCCGGATCAGTATCTGCAATTTCTTCAAATGTGCTGTCTGTATCCGGATTATCTATGGCTGGTTCTTCTGTTGAAACTTCCTCAGACGGGTTTTCCGGGATTAATGTGTCTATTGGCTCTTCCTCAACAGGAATTTCTGTCGGAGTTACTTCTTCATAAATTTCATCCTCTGACGGAATTTCTGCATTTACCTCATCCTGCACAGGTTCTTCACTCTCTGCAGAGCCTATGGCTGGCTCCTCGTCTTCTGCTTCATTCTCATTTTCCTGATTGCTTACAGATTCCTGATTCTCAGATTCAGCAACCTGTACCGCAGTTTCCTTTACAATCAGCTTACGATAAATCTGATAAATTGGATGCCCGCTTACTGGCTCTACATAATAAACAGCTTTGTATGTATCTTCGTAATCTGTTGTAAAGTCCTGTTTTTCCTCATTTTTTGCCTCATGGAAAGTGATCTTTACCTTTTTTTCATCTGGTATTTCCAGTCCGGTAAAGTCTTTCTCCACTTCAAAAATGCTGCCTGTTTCCAGTTCCAGATCTTTTGCTTTTACCACCTCATCCGCATCCAGTTCATTTTTTATTTCTTCATATAACGGTGGCTCTTCTGGTGCTGGTACCACATCTGCCGCATAAGACAGCATTGGTGATAAAATTGTGGATAATACTGTAAGCATTGCCAGGAATCCCGACAAAAATCTTCTCATATTCTTTTTATTCTTCATTCTTTTTTCCTTTCTTCCGTTCCGGGAAAATCAACTGAAACTTTGGATTTCCAGTTTCTGAAACCTCCATCTTTATAGTTGCTTCATACTTTCTTTTTGTTTTCTCTGATACCAGATCTTTGAAATGCACCTGCTTCTCACTCAGCAGCTTCCTGACAGTTGCTTCATCAAGAGTTTTTCCCTGGCTTTCAAAAAATCGGTTATTTTTCCATAACGTGAAATTGCAATCACTTCCTGAGCAATAATAATTTCTATTTCCCACATAAACCTTATTGCCACATCTTGGGCATTTTCCAATCTCTTTTCGATCATCCGAAAATAGTTTCTGGTATTCTTCCACTGGCTCTCCATTATCACTTACCAGTTTGGTAACCATTTTTTCAATTCCGTAAAGAAACTCTTCTGCATTTTTCTGACCTTTGGCGATCAGTGTCAGATCATTTTCCCATTCTGCTGTAAGTTTTGGCGATTTGATCATTTCCGGAAGAATCCTGATCAGATTTCTTCCATCTGTTGTCGGTAATATCTGCTTCTTTTTACGCTCAATAAAACCTTTCTCGACCAGCTTCTCAATAATCGCCGCCCTGGTAGCCGGAGTCCCAAGACCTTTTCTCTCTGCGTCTTCTGTCATTTCCGAGCTACCAGCGTGTTCAATGGCACTAAGAAGTGTATCCTCCGTATAATGCTTCGGCGGTGCTGTAAAATGTTCACTAAATTTTACAACAACACTTTCAAATACCTGTCCCATTTTTATATCTGGAAAATCACTTTCCTCCTCTTCTGGATTTTCTGCATTTTTCCCATATAATTTAAAGAACCGTTCTTCCACTTCTTTCCATCCATATTGGAGAACATTCTTTCCAGATGCAGTAAACAGTTCTCCATGACAGGAAATTTCAGTCTTAATACTCTTATATATGTATTCCTGTTTCGATGCACATAATAACTTTGATGCAATCAGCATGAGAATTTCCTTTTCTCCACCCGGAAGTGCTTTTAAATCCATGTTTGCAATTTCTACCGTTGGTATAATTGCATGATGATCTGATACCTTTTTACTATTCAAAAGTCTCTTTATTTCTGGTTCTGAACCCTTTATTGACATTTCAGGAAACATACTATTTACTGCCCCGACAACTAGAAGAGCATTTTCTTCCATATCATCTGTAAGATATTGGCTATCCGTCCTTGGATACGTCACCAGTTTCTTCTCATAAAGGCTTTGGGTATAGTCCAAGGTTTGCTGTGCCGTAAATCCAAGAAGACGATTTGCTTCCCTCTGTAATGTGGTCAGATCATATAATTTCGGCGGCTGTACCTTTTTCTTCTCTTTCTTTACTGAAAGAATCTGTGCAGTTTCATCCTTCATATCCTCCATCATCTGAACGGCAGCACTTTTCTCTTTTATCCGATTGCTTACAGCATCCAATCCATCCATCAGAAGATGAACCAGATAATACTTCTCTTTCTGGAAGTTCTCGATGCTCTTTTCCCGTTCCACCAGCATTGCAAGTGTAGGTGTCTGCACCCGACCTACAATCAACCGATGGTGATACAGTACCGTAAACAGTCTGGTGGCATTAATTCCTACCAGCCAGTCTGCTTCACTTCGCGCCACTGCAGAATAATAAAGATCATCATATTCATGTCCATCTTTCAGCTGCTGAAATCCTTCCAGAATTGCTTTTTCCTCCATGGAAGAAATCCACAGTCTTTTAAAGGGAAGTTTACATTCTGCCTGGTTATATACCAGACGGAAAATCAACTCCCCTTCTCTTCCTGCATCTGTTGCACATATAACTTCTGTGATATCTGCTCTGTGAAGCAGTTCCTTTAAAACCCGAAACTGCCCTTTTGTACTTTCTTTAATCTGATATTTCCAATTCTCCGGAATCATGGGAAGTGTTTCATATTTCCATGCTTTCCAGTCATCCCGGTACTGATCTGCACTGGCCAGTTCAATCAAATGCCCAATACACCAGGAAACCAGATACTCTTTTCCTTCCAGATAGCCATCTTTTACGTTTGTGGCATGAAGCACCTTCGCAATGTTTCTGGCTACGCTGGGTTTTTCCGCAATTACAAGCTGCAATTTTCTATCTCCTTTCTGCACCTGTCGCTGTAATTAAGTGAAACAAAGTTATTCCTCTGATTCTTCGTCTTCTACTTCACCTTCCATTTCATATTCTTCTAATTCTTCATCATCCTCACGAATTGTATCTTCCTCCTCATCGTCGTCCTCGTCCTCTTCATAATCAAAAGAAGTATTTCTTCCTTTCATAAATTTCCAATAATAGTAAGCACCACAAACTCCTGCCAGAACCAGCAGCATTAATAAAATCGTGCCGGAATTATTGCTTTTCTTCTCAGGTTCTTCCTTTTCTTCCGGTATGATCGTAACTTCTGGTTCCGGTATCTCTGTGATCTTCTCTGTTTCAAGTGGCAGTGCGGATTCTGCAATAGCCTGGTTCTGTGGAAGTGTGACCATGTTGGTATCCGTAAAGTTCAAAAGATCATTTTCGCCTACCTCTGTAAGAAGATAAACATTTTCATCCGTTTTATCCTTATCTACAATCAGATAAAAAACCTTATCACTTTTTGTCTTGATCGTATAAAATTCCTTTCCCCCTTTGTCCTGAACTGTTCCTGTTGTCATGCCGGAAGCAGAACTTTCTCCCTGCACCCGTCCGGTATCTGCTTCTGTATCTGTTTCATTTCCTGTGTTTTCTGGTTCTGTTGGTGCAGTAGCAGTCTCGTTCGTTGTCTGATGTTCCGTTACGGTTGCCGTAGCACTGGTGGGCTTACTTGCAGTTCCATCGGCTGGCAAAGAAGCTGCATTCTGCTCCGTTCCGGAAACCTCTGTATTCTCTTTTACTGCATCTGGATTTTCATAATAAGGGTTTCCTACTTTATAGATCTCTGACATATTTCCTGCTTTGTCTTTTGCCTGCAGGGTAAAGTATTCATAGGAAGTATCCGCTTTTTGCAAACGGACATTTAATGTATTATTCGTCAGTTCTGTGAATTCATTTCCATTGACATACAAAGCAGCAATTCCCGATTCCGCATCAACTCCCTGCACAATCAGTATCCCATTCTTCGCAGCCGCAATAATAGTTGGTTTGGTTTTATCAAAACACTCTATGTAACGATTCTGCTCATAAGTATTTCCATTCTGATCGGTAACTCTCACATAAACACTACAATTAGAAGAGATGGATACTTCCATATTTCCGGTTATGTCTGACCATCCTCCATTTTCTGAAAGTCTTGCTTCTACTTTTGCAATAGAAAAAGCACCTGTATTCTTTGTATCTTCCACTTGAATTTTTACGGTTGCCGTATCTGTCTGCCAGCCTTCGGGTTCTGTAAAGGTAATCCCTACTTCTGGTGTTTCCGTCACATCATTTCCTGCATCTTCCTGTGCCTGTTCCACTGGATCTGCAAGAATTTCAGCTTCTGATCCATCTGAAAAATCAACATCTTCCAGGCTGCTTTCTTCTGATGATTCCACTTCTACATTATCTGCCCATACAGTCAGACTTCCGGGCGAACTATAAAAGAAAGCTCCTACCGGAAGTCCTGCTAACGTAGCTGCGGTTAAAAATACAGCTGCTCTTTTATGAAATTTCTTCATTTTCTGTCTACTCCTTTTCTCTGGTTTCCAATATCTTTTTTTGTTCCTCCTTGCTGATATCAATCATCAACTGAAGTTCCTCTGCGGAAACTCCATTGCTTCGGATAATTTTCAGATACTCCATATCCTCTGCCTGTTTCTTCTGTTCTTCCAGATCCCTTGCTTTTTTCTGTAGCTTTTCAATCTTAGCGTAGGTTCTTGCAAGTTCTTCTTTTATTCGTTCAATGTTCAAATACGCCTGTCCTTTCACAAAAAAGTTTGATATTTCCTTTCATGATAATCATAAAAAAGTCTGACAATAATTCTCTCCAATAAAATCAAAGGTATCACCTCCTCTCTACTTTGAACACAAAAAAGGACGCATCTGCTTTTCGCGGCTTTTGCATCCTTTTAAGTAAATCTCTTTATTCAGTTTTCTTATATAGTTTATGTAAGCAGTCTTATTCACCGTCCGGAATCGGATCCCATATTCCTTCCGTTTCAGCACGATTTCTAATATAGAGCCTCATATCTTCAATAGACTGCCTCAATTCACTCTGAGTAAAGTGTGTGTTGCTATGATTTTCTGGATGATGGATTTGATGTCTGACATATTCCGTCAGATCAAGGTTCCATGTCTTTGTGTTACCATTTTTCACATACAGATATGGTCTTTGCGGCCTTCCTGTTTTGTAATCATTAAGCCATTGCTGAAATTCCAGAAATCCATATAATTCATTATGGTACTCCTCTGTTGCCTCTCCATAAGCTGCATAATTCACTTCATTTAATGAAGGATACTGTAGAACTGCCGGTTCCACTGAGAGTACGCGTTTTCCATCTTCATCTTCATAAATCAAGCGAAGATTTTCAAAGTCAAGTTCTTTTACAATAACAGGGCTATGTGTTGTAAGCAAAATCTGTGTATTAGCCGCCTGAGCAAGTTCCTTTAATGCTTTTATCAGCACTCGCTGATTATTGGAATGCTGGGAAGTTTCCGGCTCTTCAATCGCATAAATAATACCTGTATTATCACCTTCAGCAGCTCTCCTCTCAGCTTCTGCTCTGAAAAAATTTAACAGGACGAGCCTCTTGACACCGCTTCCCCTTTTATTGATAGGGATATCCTCATCACCTGAAATTGACACCGCCTTAAATACATCCGCCCATTTTAACTTGTCAGCAGTAGGGATAACCGGATTCAGGCTGTTTGCAACAGCAGGATCCATTTCCCGCAACTTTTCCAGAGTCCTACTTGAAACTTCCTTCAGCTTTGTTTCTACAACCTCTGCTACCGAAGCCAAAGTTTGCTGCAATCCTTCATCATTGATGATCTGCTTAACTGCCTCTTTTAACGGATCCTGAACTTCGCTGTCACCATCACTGTTCTTACGATCTGACTGAAACAGAGAATACACGGGCATGTAAGAAGACAACTTATCCCAGATTTTCTTTGCATCCTCTTTTGAAACATCAATCTCGATATCCTGCAAATTAAGGTCATCTGCATAATGCTCCCAGATAGATCTTCTCATTATTGCATTGACGCTCTGGTTTTCACATTCTATGCCTTTACTCGTGACAATTCGTTTAAGTTCTGCATTCTTCTTAAGAAGTAAATCTTTACAATCAGCATTCGTCGGATGTTTCGCCTGGATAAATACGGAAGCCTTTCCGCCACTTTTATACTTCTTTACCACTTCCAGAAAGCCATCAGAATTCAGCATATATTCATTGCTAAGCGTGGTCTGCACTGCTGAATCTATAATAATCGACTCTGGCAATTCTGAAAAACATACAGAAATGACAGTTTCGTTGTCACCATTTTTTGATGCCTGGATGTTAAGATCAGTTTTATCAATCTTAATTACCCCGCCTCCATCATTAAAGAAAATATCCAACGCCTCAAGGATTGTAGATTTACCTATGTCATTTCTACCAACTAATACTGTAAGATCATCAAAACAAATTACCGTTTCTTCTTTATAGCTTCTAAAATTCTTTATCTTTATAGATTCAATCTTCATAATCCGGTATCCTCCTATTCAGATAACAGTTTTATTTATTAGTTCTTAAATAGTGCTTCAATATCATCATTTGTAGCCACCGTAAACACATTTCTTTCAGGAAATTTCTCCGGAATACTCACTTTCCCTTCATAGTCCAAGGCATGTTCTAAAAGCTTGAAGGCTCTCTGAGAATAAGAAAATCCACCTTCTACTTCATACATCAACCCTAGTCCTCTGAAATCATCTACATCTTTGTATTGGGAATCTCATCTTCTGTTACAATTCTCCACTCGACATTCCTCTTTAACCAGTAACGCCTCTCTATTTCAAGTTTCTCCCTTACCCTCAGTTTTTGGAGTTCTGTTTTGGGTTTTATTGCCCTTACAACATAACCACCATTTACCGTGATCAGAAAATCTGTTGTCAATACATACGGGAAACCACTGACGTTATCACAAGGATACCGGATGCCACAGGCATCTGCAATTCCAATAGCTTCTGATATTTCATCAAGAGGGAACTGTTCCCGGATATCTATTGTTTTTTCAGACCAATCCAACAGAAGGAAATATCGTAATTCCAAGTTTGACATCAGGTGATGGATTCTTCCCGTAGTACGGCCTTTTACACGCGAAACTATCCCCTTAGAAGGGAAATCCTGAACTTGAACCCATGGCTTATATTCCATAAGTTCTCCCTTCAGCAAGATATTTGCGGTATTTGGCTTCATTCCATGTTCGTGTTCTCTTTGCCATATCCACCACCCCGATGTCATGCTTTTTTATTATTTCATGTTCGCAATGTCATACCTTTTTATCATTTTCTTCCTTTGATTTTATTGTATAACTTTTTTATTTCTATGTCACTCTTTTTATCAAATTATCAAACTTTATTATGATTAGACAACGCCCCTCCTTATGGCCTGCCAAAAGCATAAAAATGAGACTGCCAGTATGCAGAATTAATGGACGTATACTGAATTGGATTTCCACAATGGATCATCTGTCCATCTCCGGCATAAATTCCTACGTGGGTAACCGGCTCTCCCGCATCATACGTCCCAGTGAAAAAGATAATATCTCCTGGCCTTGCTTCTTCTGGTGATACAGGCATACAAATGTCATAAATTCCCTGTGCAGTAAGTCTTCCCATATTGCAGACACCCGAATTGGTAAACACATAGCTTACAAAACCAGAACAGTCAAAAGAAGTCTCCGGGCTGGAACCGCCCCATACATACGGCATACCAAGATATTTGTCTGCTTCCGCAAATAATCTCCGCACAGTCTCATCATCATAACTGCCGCCTCCACCATACAGCCCGCTATCTCCGGTACTGATATAAAAAACAGGATTATAATATTCCCCATCTTTGACCAGTTCCAAATATAACTGGCTTCCGGTTGCACTTCCTGTACTTCCCGTTGTACCAATTACAGTATCTGTTGTTACTTCCTGACCATTTGCTACCGAAATGCTCTGCAGATAAGCGTATTTAATCTGCACACCTTTTTTATCCTGCGTAACTACATAATTTCCAAAAGTTCCGCTATATCCTACATCTACAACAAAACCATTCATCGCTGACTTCACTTCTGTTCCCTGTCGTACATTAACCGTCACACCTCTGTGAAGTTGTGTCTGCCCGGTTCCATTGTTTACAGAATACCCATAATAGGTACTGATATAGGCATACCAGTTTAACTCAACCGGAGTTTTATATGTCTGTAAATTTCCTCTGTTGGAATAGACCTCTTCATAAATTTCCTGCTCATCCTCTTCCATTCTGGACAGAATAACACTTCTAAGCGGTTTTGCCTGAACGGAAACATTCAGTACATCTGCAGTTACTGTACGGGTAACTTCCACAGAGTTCTGATTGCCCTCTGCCAGAAAACATTCCCAGGTCTGATGACCATGTGCCTCAGCTACTGCGTGATTATCATAATAAACATCAAACTGGACACCATACTGGGCAAAGTTTCCAGTATCTTCTACGGTGTACTCAATCCCATTCATCACTACTTTCGTCCCTATTGGAAGAAATGGGTTTGCAGCATCAACCGCAAGCGTATGATTAGCCTGTGGCATTGCCCCTGAAGCAGTCGGTCCTCCACTCCACACGCCACAGCAGATGGGACAGTTACAATATCCACTGGTCACCACATTTCCCAATGACTGCCCTACCTGTATCGTAGATGTTTCCTGCCGGGTTTCACTTTTTTCCTCTATGGTGATTCCGTACTGTAAAGAAAAAATTGTTTCCAGTTCTCCTTTTATCTCTTCAAACTTAAAATCCCCATACCTGGCAGTCAGATAACTGATCAATGTATGGGGATCATGGCCGATTTCACCAATGTTATATCTGTATTCATCTTTTCCTGGATACCGGGCTTCCATCTGGTTTATTTTCTGTTGAAGACTGGCTTCCAACTGCGTATAATACAACTCTGCTTTTTCAATTTCGTCCGGATCCGCAATGTAACTGGAAGCGATTACCGTAGAAATTCCATTAGAAAACATAGCCGAACAGGAAGCAAATCCTGTCATTACGGAAAGAAGCAAAATCAATAACAACCCCATTGAGATCAGAGTAGTTACATTTCTTACAAATACTTCCTGTGCCTTTCTTGCAATTTTAGTAGCAAGATTTACTGACCGGATTGAGGTGTCTTTTGTTTCTTTTGCAATCTTCCCAGCCCGGTATGCCATCTGATACTCTCGCTTAATCCTCTGCTTCTGTATTAATTTTCTGATCAGCTTTTTCTGCATCTCTGGATGTTCTTCCAGATATTTCTGATATTGATACCTGGCTGCACTCTTCCAGACTTTTTGCTCTAAACGGTTTTCTTTATGTATCTGACTGCGATTCTTCCGGATATTTCGACTGCTATGTTCCTGTAATATCCACTCACTCGAACGCACCAGCTTATGCGCTGCATCTACAGCACTGTTTTCCTCCTCTTCCTCGCCTGTTTTCTGATATACTGCATTTTTTAATACTTTTTGGGGAACAGAAGACAATGTTTTCTTTTTACCATCCGTTTTCCCTGTTTTTTTATCGAAATATAAATGATACTTTACCTTTGCTTTCTGTTCCTCATTTGTTTTCTTGATATAAACAGAATCTTTCGGAATTTTGTTCTGCCTTTCAGCTTCCTGTTTTCTTGCAGCCTTATCCACTTCCTGATAAGTTTTTATTGTTTTTCGGCTATATTTCTGCGTTCTTTTTTTTCGATTTGTAGAAACATCATTCTTCTCTGCCTGAAAATATCCTCCATCTGTTTCAGACGAAGTTTTCTTTTCTTTCTTCAGACTTCCATCTGTCTCCAGTTTTCCAAACTGCAGTCTCTGCTGTTTCTTTTTCTGTCGCTGATACTGGCTCCTGTGTTTTTCTTTGCGCTCACGTATTTCTACCGCTGAATCCACAGAAACACCTGCAGGCTTGTCCCGGTATCTGTACCGTCCCTGTGTTTTTCGTTTTCCCGGAGGACTGTTTGCAGCCTCTTCTTTTTTCGCAGGATTTCCCTCCTGAACTTTTTCGGAAAATTGTTTCTTTTCAGCTTTTTTATGAGAGTTTTTCTTCTTTTCAGAAGTAATAAATGCCTGTTCTACATCCTTCTGTTTATAAGACAACTCCTGATCGCTGTTTGTAACTTTTCTGGTCTCCTTTGTTGCAAGATTTTCCTCAACCAGACCATTTCTGGTCATACGGCTGACTTTCTTCTCTTTCGCCGTATATTTTTGTTTTCCCAATGTACCTCACCTCTGCTTTTTTGTCCGTTAAGTCTGAATCTCATCCGGTTTAGTACTCATCAAAGCATAGGTTCTGGTATCCTGCGGATATCTGTCTGCAAAAGGTATGATTACATTTCCGTAAAAAAGCAGCCCTTCTCCTGCATTACTGTTATTTACAAAAGAAATCTGATGTTTGGAAATATTCAATTTCTCCGCAAGGATCTTCTGATCCCCACTGTGCTGATTTAACATCAGGATAAAATCACTGTTTCCCACAATACTTTCTACTGCCAGAGAGCCAAGAAAATCTGTTACATTCTGGCTGATTCCTGTAATGATTCCACCCCACTTACGAAATCTCTTCCACATTTCAATAGAATAATTAGCAGTCTGTGGCTGGTTCAGCAAAAGGTGAAATTCATCCACATAATAACGGGTTGATTTCCTGCGACTGCGGTTCTGTGATACTCTTGTCCAAACCATATGCTGGACAATCAACATCCCTGCTTTTCGTAATGTGGTTCCAAGTTCCCGGATATCAAAGCATACCACTCTGTTCTGCGTATCGACATTACTTCGATGGTTAAATACATTCTGCGATCCTGTTACATACAACTGCAGACTGTTGGCAATGTTCTGTGCTGCTGGTTTATCTGGTGCATAAAAGTTCAGACGTTCATAGAAATCCTGCAAAGTCGGCATATTTTCCGATTTTGGATCATTGTAAAGATATTTTTTATAAATGTCTTTTACACACAGGTCAATCATGGAAACCTCATCACCATTTAATTCTGCATTTTGAGGTTTCTTCATAATGACCTCGCAGAAAGATGTGATAAACTCTGCTTTATCAGCAATAATGGTATCAATATCCTCCACATCGCCATTAATCCTGTATTTCTCCGGATGATAAATAACATCCAGGTTCACTTCCATAGGATTGATGTAATCATTACTTTTTGCACTGATTTTAATAACTTCACCATTTAAGGCATTTACCAGCGGAAAATATTCTCCCTCCGGGTCACAGATAATAATGTCATCGTCTGTAATCAGGAAAACATTGAGAATTTCCCTTTTCGTTGCAAAACTCTTACCGGAACCAGGAGTACCCAAAATCAGGCCGTTAGGTGTTTTCAATCGTTTCCGATCCACCATAATGAGATTGTTTGACAGTGCATTTAAGCCATAGTAAAGAGCTTCACCGCCTTGGAAAAGTTCCTGTGTGGTAAACGGAACAAAGATTGCTGTAGAAGTCGTAGTCATAATTCTCTGTATTCCAGTCTGGTTCATTCCCAGTGGCAGTGATGCCACAAGTCCCTGTTCCTGCTGATATTGAAGTCTCCGTATATTACAATTATATTTCTGAGCAATTCCTGCCGTCTGATACACAATATTGTCCAGTTTTCTCTTATTGTCCGCTGTATTCATCAGCAAAAAAGTAAGTTCAAAAAGTTTCTCATTCCTGGACTGGATTTCATTGAGCAATCCCTCCACATCCTCTCCGTATGTAGAAATGTCCGTTGGAATAATATCCATATCATATCCGCTTCTGACCGCTTTCTTCTGTTCTTCAATTTTCATTTTCTGAATATTTGACAGCGTACTTTTCAGACTTTTAATAGCTGCCTTGGGATCAATGGGACGCAGGTGCATATTGATGATAAGATTCTCTTCCAGATCCAGCAGATCTGCCAGCAGCTTATCCGTAAGTTCTGGTGATGTAATCTGTAAATATGACACGCATCCAAAAGTCTGTCCCATCCGAAAATAGCTGTCATTACGAAAATCAAATCCGGTAGGTGCAATAAAGTCTTTTGTCTGCAGACCTGTTTTTGCAACCATCCCATAATGGAAATGGAAAGATTCTTTTGTGTCCATATTCATCACATCATGCAGAATTTTCAGACGTTCTACTCCATTTAAAGGCTCTGCCATGGCTCCCATCACCTTAAAATTATTCAACACACTGGCTTCAATTCTCTCCAGCCTGGATTTTGCATTTCGCAGATTATCCGCTTTAATGGAAAATGTGATATATTTTGTTTTTACAAGCCCGTTATTTCCTTTGGAAAGCTGCATTTTCAACATATCCGAATATTCTTTCCGAATATCATTGAAACAGTCATCCTGCTCTGGAATATCAATATTTTTTGCATACTCATCAAAATTCACCTGTTGATTAAGAAATGTAATTTGTACCTCAACAGAGCTGTCAAATGAATTCAGGAACTCACAATAGTTCTCAAAAATAGCCGCTTTATCATCATTCTGCGCTAACTGGTAATTTATATCGTAAAACTGCACCATTTTTGAATAATAGTTATCATCCGTCCTGCAGATACCATCCTTATATATTTCCTTATATGGAATCGTATCCTGCGCTGTAAAAGGCTTCCTCTTCTTCTGATTCTCCGCTTTTATCATCCGAAGTTCTTTCAGACGCTTTTTTTCTTCTTTCGTAAGTCCGGTTTTCTGTTTCTTATTTTTTTCGGTCTGCTTTTTTAAGGAAATGGAACGGATTTCTCGCTTCCCTGGCTTCTTTTGCCTTTTTCTCAAGCCATGCACCCTCTTTCTCTAATTTATCGTACTCTATAATCCGGTCATATAAGTTTTGGGAACGATAGACCCTGATTCCAGGTCTTAAAAATTTCTGCCGGATAATGTGAAGCAATATTTTCTCTGCTGGAAATCCATCCTTTTCATACATTGCAAAAAAGAAAAATGGCAGCATCACTATGATCATAAGCGTTGCTGCCACATCTGTTCCCAGTCCTGCTTTTGTCAGCAAATAGACCGGAACACCACAAATTCCTGCCAGAGAAAAACATATAATTTGTCTTTTAGTTAAATTCAGTGCTAATTTTGTCTTTATTTTTGAAAAATCTTTCGGCACTGGAACATATGCCATATTCTTGTTTCCTCCTAATGTGCATTGAAGATTGATTTTGCCAGGGAACTGGTCTTAAACAGGCTGAAACATAAAATAACTGTATATGCTGCAACTGACCAGATAGCTGTATGAAGATTATCCGCAACTGTAATAGCATTTACCAGAACTGCATAAATCGCAACACATACCATCATAAAAAATCCCTGGAATCCCAACGCTAATAATGCCTTCACGTAATTATTTCCAATACTTCCCCATTCCCTGTTCGTAAATGTTGAAAACGGAATAGGTGCCACAGAGACATAAAGATATATTTCTATCATTCGTCCATATAAAATGACGGTAATCAGGACTGATATGATTTTTAGACATAAACTGACCAGCATCGTTTCAAGACCAAGCCCCAGTAATTCTCCGATTCCCATATCTTCAATCTGCGTTTCAAGAAGCGTTTTCAATGCTTCTGTAACATCAATAGATGCGGAACCGGTTATCATACCGCCAGCATTGGATACCACATGATTCGCTACATCAAAAATTGCCATCGCAATATCAAAAGTATGAGTAACCAGATATACCGCTACCCACATCTTAAAAATGTATTTGAAAAACATAAACGTATCCGTATCGTGCATATTGTTTTTTTCCATAATCATGGAAATCAGCTCATAACACAGTACAAATGTAATAATCATCCCCGCAATGGGGACAATGACATTATCCGACAGATTTTTTATCATGGAAAAAATGCCACTGTTCCAATTTTGGGGTGTTTTCCCAACCTCTGTAGCAATCGTTTCTACTTTGGTATTTACATCGGTGAACATGGTATCCAGGTTTGATGTGATCCAGCCTGTTAGCAGATCCTTTATGAACTCTGTTATTTTTTCGGTTATTCCACCCATTTATTTATCCAAACAAAGTTGCAAGCTGTGGAATCAGGTTTATTCCAATCAGTACGATGCCACCGCCCGCCATCAACTGTTTTATGTCTTTTATGAGAAAATATTTGCTCGAAATGAGCCTTGAAAAGATTAAAATAGATTAAATTTTGATAGATTTTTCTTATTTATGGGAGCCGGAACCTCTTTCGATGGTTCCAAGCTCCGGTATTGGTTTTAAGTTGAAATGAATTTCCATTGTGACCGTTTCAGGAGTACGGCAGTAATTTTCTGTTCCGTCTTTCTCCTGCGGTTCTGAGATAACGATTTTACTGATCAGCCGGTTCAGAAGATTGGCATCCAGTTCTTTGATGTCCGCATACTCGCTAATATCGTCAATCCACTGCTGGGACTGTGCATCCAGTTTTTCTTCCGTATTCAGCACACTCTCATTCTGGAAAAGTTCCTTTTTGATATCTGTCTGCTCCTTCTGTGTCTTCTCCAGCATCTTATCAAAAACAGATTCTGTAATCTTGTCATTGATAAGGTCATCATACAGTTTTGCAATCAGCCGGTCTAACGTTTCCAGGCGGTCTTTCTGCTTTGATACCAGCTTCTCCAGACTTTCCCTGTGTTCCTGTGTATCTTCCTCGCATAACTCCTTTACCCGGTTTTCCAGTTCTGTTCCGTCTCCGGTAACTGCTTTTGCACATTCCTGGATTCTGGTAAGGACTGCATCATACAGGTCATCAGCGTCCACCCGGTGCTGGGTACAATGTGCTTTCCCCTTATGGATATAAGTGGAACAGGTATAAACTTCATGCTGGTCTTTGGTGTGCGTCTTCTTCAACGTCAACGCACCGCCACACTCTGCACAGCGGAGTAATCCGGCAAACATGCTGTATTCTCCCTGTTCTGTCTGGCGTTTCCTGCCTTTCATCTTTGCCTGTACCAGATCAAATACATCCTGCGGAATGATTGCTTCGTGGGTATCCCTGACTGTGATCCAGTCCTCCGGAGCTTTATCTCCCTGATTGCCAATCTTGAAACGGTAGTACCTTTTCTGGGAAGCCATGTCACCACAGTAAACGGGATTCATCAGCAGGGATTTCAGATAGGATTCATCCCATACATATTTCCCATTTTCCGGGTCTTTCTTTTCCCATTTTGTGTAATAGGTGCGGAGTCCCCGTTTCCGGTGCCACCATGACGGGCAGGGAATCTGCTGGCGTTCCAGTTCTCTGGATATAAAGTTAATCCCATGACCGTCCACCGCCCACTGGAAAATTTTCCGGACAATCGGTGCTGTCTCGTCGTCAATCAGGAGATGTCCCTTTTCCTCCGGGTCTTTCTGATATCCCAGTGGTGGAACAACACCTGTAAACTTTCCCTTGGTTGCCTGCAGGTGATAGGACGCATGGACTTTCTTGGAAATATCTCTGGAATACATCTCGTTCAGCACGTTCTTAAATGGGGCAATCTCATTGTCTCCGGCAAAGGTATCCACATTATCATATAATGCGATATACCTTACTCCATGCTTTGGGAAAAACTCCTCCATCAGAAATCCTGTCTGTACATGGTTTCGTCCCAGTCGGCTCTGGTCTTTGGTAATTACAAGATTCACCAGTCCTTTTTCACAGGCTTTGAGAAGTCTCTGCAAATCAGGTCGGTCTGTGTTCAATCCTGTATAACCATCGTCCTGAAACACATCCACCACCTGCCAGCCCTGTGACTGACAGTAATTCACCAGTATGTCTCTCTGGTTGGAGATGCTGGCACTCTCTCCGGTCAATTCGTCATCTTTGGAAAGTCGGCAGTATACACCAACTCTCCAGGTTGCATTTCTTTCTATATTGTTACTCATATATCTGTTGTTCATCTGATACCTCCGTTACTTTGCACATCCTACGCAGATTTCAGATTACTGAACTCATAATCATTATACTGCTTATCTTTCATTATTGCAAGTTTATCTTTTGTTTTCGTGTCACGTATTTTCTGTGCGATCACCTCTGCAAACACTTCTTTTGCGTCCTGATCACCGTCAAAATATACTCTGATGTTGATAATTTTCTTCTTCACTGCCATTGTAAAACCTCCATTTTTTGCAAAAAAAGAGCAGCTAATCCATTTTTACAGATTAACTGCCCAGACTGTTGGTTACATATATTAAAATTTTTGTATTAACATTTCAGAAATTGGGGATATAATAAAGACAGGGATAAATCCCTGTCAGATGAACTGCATATTTTAATTTTCCCATTGAAAACAAGAGGAATGTGTGGTACATTTGTTATAGGAAAAGCACCCACTCCAAAGTGGATGCCGCCTGAGTTGACTAAATGGTCTTACGACCACCGCCTATCCTGTTGGCAGACAGGATAGGCATTTTTATTTCCTCTTGTTCTTCCGATCAAGAAAGGCAATAATCGCAATTAACAGGCTACCAAAAGCGATCAGTAAACTGAGTACGCCTAAGAATATTGAGATAATCTCATAAGCTGTCATATCACGCACCTCCTTTCTTTCATCTCAGAACCCCGAAAGGCTCCGGTCTGTAAATATCAGGAGGCAGCCACACCCTGTCACAGGTGCTTCCCCGTAACATTGCTGTTACCGGATAATCATACCATTATATCCGCCATATTACAATTCATTTTTGTTCCAGATTCACAGCAATCCTTATTCTGTATGGATACCTGCTATTTCCGTTTGATTGCCTTGCACCGGCAGACGGCAGACGGCAGATAGGGTATCTATAAAGCCTGCCGTTCACTCCAAAATTCTGCCGTCACCCATTCTCCCTTGTTTTTTTAATCGAATGGTATTTTCCTGCTTTTCATTCATCCGATAATCCAGTTCTTCTTTCATCCGGCTTCTGGCTTCTCGCATGGTTCTCTGGGAGATTCCCTGTGCTTTTGCCTTTTCATCCAGTTCCCGGATTGTGACTGCATTTCCGTCTGCAAGCAGTTCATAGATCAGTTTCGTTCCCCGTTGCAGTTTTGTTTCTGTCGGCTTTCCTTCCTTTCCGTCCAGAAGATCATCTGCGGAAATCTCATAAGCTCCCACCCAGCGGAATCCTTCTTCATCTCCAAGTTTAAATGCCATCGTCTCACCTGGAGGTGCAAGAGAACTTTTCTCATGGATCAGTACTCTTGTTGTCGGGTCTTTCTTTACTTTCCCGATAAAAAGCAGGCTTCTCACCGCCGCCATGATATCAATAGAACCAAGTCCCCGGTAAGTACTCTGTGTCCCTGAAGATTTATTCAGATGTCCGATCAGCACAATCGCACAACCGGTCTTTTCAGCGATCATTCCCAGTTTCCGGAATACCGGACGGACTTCATTTGCCCGGTTCATATCCACATCGGCACCGATAAAAGCCTGTACCGGATCAATGATTAAAAGTCTGACCTGATTCTGACGGATTGCTTTTTCAATACGGTCATCGGATAACGTCAATGCTTCCTCTGTATCATCAATGACCATCACCCGACTCAGGTCTGCTCCTGCTTCCACCAGCCTCGGCTTAATCGTATCTCCCATACCGTCTTCTGCAGTCTGATAGATCACATTAAAAGGTTCAATCTCTTCCATGTTCGGGAAAGTCTTACGGTTCGTGCAGGCTGCGGTCAGCATCATGGCAAAATAAGTTTTTCCCTCTCCTGGATTGCCCTGAATAATCGTCAGTTTTCCAAATGGCAGATAGGGAAACCACAGCCATTCTACACTGGTCTGTTCAATGTCTTCATAACACAACATCGGCACCAGTTCTTCCTTCTCCGGTACTTTCATTGTAACTGTTTCAATGATTGATTTCTTCCTGTCTGCATTTTTATCACAGAGGATTTCATTCCAGTCCTTTCGGGACGGTTTCAGACGGATGACACTGTATCCGTCCGGGATTTCTATTGCCAATTTCTCACTGGCTTCATTCCCTGCATGGTCATTATCCAGGCACAGGAAAACCGAAGTAATCTGAGGGCGTTCAGAAAGAAAAGCCATCAGTGCCGCACTGGAAATGCCACCCAGACTCAGGTAGCTCCGCTTTTTCCAGTCTTTGGGAAATAATTGGATAAAAGAAAGCAGATCAATGGCTGCTTCAAACACAAACAACTGATTATCCGTCCCTCTGTGACAGAATCCGTAAGATTTATCAGATTCAGCCACATCTCCCCGGTATTTTGTTTCACCAGTTCCCCTGCAATGGGCATATCTTGGAATACCGTCTGCATCTCTGCCAACAAACACCACATTATGGTGCTTCTTTTCTTCATAAATATCCCCACTGCCGATCCATTCCTCCACCATATTCTTTTCAATCCCTCTGTTTTCTGTCAGATATCTGATGATTCTATCATTATTTTCCTCTTTCTCTGGTAATCGGAAGTCAGGGGACGGGGCGGGGCAGGTACTGTTCCTGCCTTCGCCTTCCTCCCCGGTTAGCATCTTGACAGCTTCCGGAAATGTGGCATTGTAAAATTCCATCACAAAATCCACCGGATAGCCACCCCTCCCCTGACTGTGCCTGTACCACCGGTTTCCGGATACCGTTACACTGTCATGCTTTTTCCAACGGTATTCCTTTCCGCTTTTCCCTAGTTGTTCTCCCTGTGCGCTCAGAAAAGAAACAAGATCTGTCTGATTTGCTCTTATAATTTGTTCTTCTGTATACTGCATTTTGCTCATCCTTTCCCGTCTGTCCTGCTGACAGACTGTTATAAACTCATGTCATAGTTTCGCTTTTTCTTCACTGCCTGTTGTTTTGCATCACGCTCTGCACACTCTTTCTTTTTTTCATCCAGTTTTCTCAGAAGAGAGGTCTTCTTTTCTGGATTCTGCTCCGACTGGTTCAACGGCTGTTGCTCTGCTTTCCCGTTTTCTTCAAGAATCTCTTTCGCCTGAACTGTGTAAAATGTCGGGAACTTCACCTGCTTCTCCCTTTTTTCTTCTGAACGCCCGGAAGTATCTGCTTCTGCCATTTCCCGGTCACGTCTGGCAATATCCGCACAGCTCTGTACCTTTTTCACAAAAGTTAGTTCCTCCTGGTACGGCTGATTATCTGCTTTCAGCTCTTCGATCCCCGCCTGAAGTTCTTCTTTCTCCCGTTTCCATCTGGCAGTTGGCACTTTTCCATTTTTATCCAGATGTTGTTTCAGTTCCCGTTCACATTTGCGGTAATAATTGATTTCTTTTTTATGCTGCTGATAATATCTCTCCCGTCTTTTCTGAAAATAGAAATGGTTATACTCATCAATCAATGGCTGATTTGTTTTTATTACCTCTGCCATCTTTTCCAGATTCTCAAGTTCCTTTAACTGTTTCCGCTTTTCAGAAATTTCTTTTTTACTGACAGAAACAACACCGTTCAGTTCCTCAATCCGTTCCTGCAAGTCATCCATCGTTTCTATCTGATGTGTCTGAAGATAACTGATGGATTTTGCAAACTCCTGTAAATTGGAGAGATTCTTACCTCTCTGTTTCATCTCCGCATAAAAATTGGGAAGTGGTGGTCTGCCCTGTGTCTTTTTATCATAATAATCCTGCAGGCTTTCCAGCAGTGTCGGGTTCTGCCTGCGATCCAGCTCTGCTTTCATTTCCTCATAAGCTGTCTTCATCCACTGAATGGATTCTTTCAGAGAAATAAACATCTGGTTAAACTGCCGGATTGCCCGGTTCAATTCTCCGATCACCGTTTTGATTCCCTTTTTCTCCATTGCCCGGACTTCATATCCCTCATGGATGGTCGGGATCAGGTCAATCCCCTGTTCTTTGTAGGAACGGTGGTCGATTCTGGATGCCATGTGGCACTCCCTGAATTTCCCATTTACTTTCTCTGTCCATGCCCGCCGCCATTCTTTTAAAAGCTCCGGATCATTCCATCCGGTAGTAGAAACAGCATTGAACATATCTTTTCCTTTGGCATCCTTCACCCGGTTTCCATCCTCATCAAGAATATATTCCCTTCTCTGCTTATTGCCCCAGATTCCTTCCTCTGTAAAAGGACGGATTGGGACAAGCACATGGAAATGGGGATTATCCGGTTCTTCTTCATTTTCCGCTTTTCCCTCATGGACTGCCAGATCCACGATCATGCCACGTGCCACAAACTGCTCCTGGCAGAACTCTTTTGCCAGTCTGATATTTTCCTCAAGTGTCAATTCATTCTGCAGTGCAATGTCAAACGAATAGGCAAGCTGTGCCTTGTTGTTCCGTTCCACATGCTCCACCTCGTTCCAGAGTGTTTCCCTGTCAGTCAGACGCTCTGGCACATACTCCGGTGTCAGGATTTCTGTAAATATCACACCTGACTTGCTCGTATAATCGTGTATCTTGTTGTAATAACTGTCAAAAATCCTCTGCCCGGAAATATAGGCTGCGGAAGCGACCACCATCTGCCCTTTCCCTCTGGATACATTCCTTACTGAAAAATGATACAGTGCCATTAACTGTCATCTCCCTTCTCTGTCTTTTTTACTGCTTCTGCAATCTGCTGTTGATCTTTGTGTAAGGCGGCTATATGAGCCTGCCGCACAATACTCTTGTTGTAACTGCTGTTCTGCAGTTGATTCATCATGTCCTGGACGTCTTCCTGTTCCAGATCTCTGGACAGCGGAAATACTTTCTCAAACTCTGCCCCTTTGACAATCAGCCGGTGGGAACGTTCCCTGCGTTCTACCAGCTTCTTCCGCTGCTCCAGAATGTTTTTGTGGTGAATTGCTGCCTCCAGTTCCTGTCTGCTCTTTTCCATGTTGGCCTTCAGTTCCTCCAATGACATGGATTCATACTTTGGATTTTTTGCTCTGCTCATTTTCTTGTACTCCTTCTTTTTTCTGTAAACAAAAAGAACCGGCTTATTCATGAATGCCGATTCCTGGGTATAAAAAACTGAGGTCGTTGTCCTGTGATTAGGAAATGCTGACCTCAGCGTTTTTGAAATATTTAATTGTTGCTCCTTGGAATGAAAGTCTTTGTCACCATTGTCGTATAAATTTAAACTCACATCCCATATCAGGATTTCTTTAATTCTTCCATATACAGTTCAGCTATATATGCCGGACCAGTGCACCACAGCTTTGTCTTCTCATCATACAGTGCTTTTCCTGTCTTTGAACACAAAAAATCTGTCAATACCTCGTTTCTGTCCTTGCCTGTCTCTTCTGCGATTTCATCTGTCACCATAGTGATCAGAAGGTCGATTGTATAATTCATTTTTTCCTTTGGAATTGTTACTTCAGCCATAT
>ENA-OPXX01000412-OPXX01000412.1-human-gut-metagenome-genome-assembly--contig:-NODE-412-length-40233-cov-4.301309_pt1 | contig 40233 bp, 36 predicted proteins | sample MGYA00241771_ERZ502046 | MGnify/ENA primary metagenome ERZ502046 (study PRJEB25962, sample SAMEA2042006) | human gut metagenome | biome: human gut; feature: human-associated habitat; material: faeces...
TTCAGACGTTTTGATGATGTTTTAGAATATTCTTTACCTGATGAAAACCAGATACTTAGAATAATGAAGAATAAGTTGGAAGGACATTCAGGAAAAGATGTTTATGACCAAGAGGTAATGGAAGTAGCACTTGGTCTAAGCCATTCGGACATAGCTAAAGCATGTGAAGACGCATTGAAGTATTCAATTATGGAAGAAACCATTATTGATAAAAAAATCATGATAGGAGTGTTACAGAACAGGAGAGAGTTGTATCGTTTCAAGGAGGCTTAAAGATAAATGGAAAGAAGTCTGCAAAATATTTTGCTTGAGGAGAAAGGAGAAAGTCTGACATATGTACCAGTAAATGGTGGAGGGGGAGAGCCCAATTTCCCGCCAAGAGCGAGTAGAAAAGGACATGCATCCTATCTGCAGAAACAATTGGAAAATGCTTGGAACTGTGCGTTAAATGAAACAAAAAATGTAGTAGCTACTTCTGTCCGTGATGGTGTATATCTTCAGATAGAAGGTAAGGAAGGCTATGATTTGGTTACTAAGAGTTTGGAAGATGCACGACAACATGTGCGCCTTTTGAATGTAAGTGAGGAAAATGGAGTCACAAAGGCCACCGTATATGTCCCTACTAAAAAGCAAGACTTCTTTTTAAAAAAAATAAATAAGTATGCGGAGACTCAGAGCGGTTCAGATGTAATAACTACAATAGAAAAAATAAATACGGCTATGATTGAATCTTTATGGGTAGGAAAGAAAGAATCAATGCCGGATGAAACAAGTATTTGGTGTGAGGTATGGCTTCGTTATGAAATGAATGAACAGCCGAAAGTAATTGTAGATACATTTTGGACCCTGTGTTCTGATTTGGGAATTGAATATAAGGAAAAAATAATTACATTTCCAGAACGTGTTGTTGTCTTAATCAAAGCCAATTTAGAAGGTTTAAAACAACTCTTGTTGGCAAGTGGAAATTTGGCAGAAATAAGAAAGATGATTACGCCAGTAAGTTTTTATACAGACATGGCGACATGGGAGCAAAAAGAATGGGTTGCTGAACTAGAAAAGCGTATTGATGTATCAAAGAGTAGTAATACATCAGTTTGTTTATTCGATACAGGTGTAAATAATGCGCATCCGCTTTTGAAATCTGTATTAAAGGATAGGGATATGCATACTGTATATGTGGATAGAGGTGTTGATGATAGAATAGGTCATGGGACTGAAATGGCAGGTATTGCTACATATTTTGATTTGCAAGACAAGTTAGAGAGTATGTCTGTGGTTGAAGTATATCATTATTTGGAGTCGGTCAAAATTTTAAATAATCCAAATGATAATGACGAAGAATTGTATGGAGCAGTTACTCGGCAAGCGGCATATATTGCAGAAGCAGAAAATCCATCTGCAAACAGAACGTTTTGTATGGCAATAACAACATCTGAATCGAGAGATTTAGGAAAAGGTGTGCCTACTTCTTGGTCAGCTGCGATAGATGCATTGTTGGTAGGGATTAATGAAGGATTATCAGATGATAAGAAAAGACTTATGTGTATATCGGCAGGTAATACTTCTGTAACAGAAATTGCGGATGCTGGGGATTATTTATCGGCTGTACAATTACATTCAGTTGAAAATCCGGGGCAAGCTTGGAATGCAATTACAATAGGGGCATACACTGATAAAACTGTAATAGCCAAAAAGGAATATGCAGATTATAGGCCGGTATCAAATAAAGGCGGTGTGTCCCCATTTACATCTTCTTCTATTACATGGGAAAAGTCTAAATGGCCAATAAAACCAGAGGTAGTTTTTGAGGGAGGAAATCTGGGACATAATCCGAATGAAAGTTTCTTGAATGGTTATTCAGAACTTGAAGATTTGGATATGGTTACAACTTGCAAGGATTTTTTAATGGGGAAATCACTTATCGCAACAAATATGACAAGTCCTGCAACAGCGCAAGCGGCATGGATGCTTGCTAACATACAACATAATTGTCCACAGTTATGGCCAGAGACGATTAGAGCTCTGCTAGTGCATTCAGCGACATGGACAGATGAAATGATTAAAACATTTATTCCTGTAAGCCATCCAACAAAGAATGATTATAGAAATTTGCTTCGAGTATGTGGATATGGAGTTCCAAATTTAGAGCGGGCTGTGTATAGTGCGCAGAATAGTGTTAATTTAATCATAGAAGATGAATTGCAACCTTTTAAGAAAAAAGGTAAAGGAAATCCTACTTCTAATGAAATGCATATGCATGACATTCCGTGGCCAACGGATATTCTTAAGACATTGGGTGAAAAAACAGTAAAAATGCGGGTGACTTTGTCGTATTATATTGAACCAGGTCCTGGGCAAATAGGCTGGAAGGATAAATATCGTTATCCATCTTGTGGGTTAGTATTTGATGTGAATAATCCTACAGAGTCTAAGGATGAGTTTAAGAGAAGAATTAGTAAAGCTATGCGTGACGAAGATGAGGACAAGAGTACGGTTTCAAATGATAGCAATAGGTGGTTATTAGGTTCACAAAATAGAAATGTGGGATCCATTCATTCTGATATATGGGAAGGAACAGCGGTAGATTTGAGCCAAAGTAATTATATTATGGTCTATCCTACCACAGGATGGTGGAAGTTAAGAACTAATCAAAAGAAGTATAATAGTAAAGTTCGGTATTCGCTGGTTGTATCAATAGAAACACCTGAAAGTACAGTGAATCTTTATAATGAAATAACTACAGCTATTAAGAATAGGACGGTAGTTAAGACGGAAATCACTGCTAAAACAAAGTAAAACATATGCGTCGAATTTAGCTTTCGCATTCAAATGTACCTGCATTTTGCAGTTTAACTCAAAATGAGCATGTGTCAAATGATTATCCAATAGATAAAACATTCAGACATCGTTGGGTATTGGGGAGATCGGAATGTGGATTGTTTGCAATTGATTCGGAGGAGGTAGTTGGTATGGTGACTGCTGTTGTTTCGTAATGAATTATATTCAGACAGGATTTGATGAGACAAAGTTTCTAGTATTTAATGCAGATAACGATGGCGATGATCATTTGCCATATGGGACAACTAAGATCATTTCCCTGTGGCAACATTTTGGCAACAAAAATCCGCCAACCACAAAAATGTCATACCATATCACGTAAAATAAGCCATATATTACACACAAAACACTGTAATAAACCAAGAAAACGCTATAACCAAATCCGTGAGGGTGGACGTACTGTAGGTTCAGGACGTGTTGCTACAATCATCGAGTAATCTACGCGTAAGTAACGAGAAGATTAGATAAATAAAAAATATCCGGAGAGTGTTTGCACTCTTCCGGGTATTTTTTTGTTTATCGATTAGCAGCAATATTGACAATGAAATTACCGGTATGTTACTTTGTAGATGCAAACAATTGGGTGGGCTTATAAGCAAGCCCTGTGCAGCAGAAAAGGAGATATCAATGAAGAAAATCTTGATTACCGGTGGAACCACATTTGTCAGTAAGTATGCAGCAAAGTATTTTGTAGAGCATGGATATGATGTCTATGTAGTGAACCGTAATTCAAAACCGCAGGTTAAGGGCGTGACGCTGATTGAAAGCGACAGACATAATTTAGGGGATAAGCTGAAGAATCTGCATTTTGATGTTGTTGCCGACATAACCGCTTATGATGCACAAGACATAATTGATTTACATAATTCGCTGGACTCTTTTGATCAATATATAATGATTAGTTCCAGTGCGGTATATCCGGAGTATGGTGTACAGCCATTTCCTGAGAATTCTGAAAGAGCAGTAAATAAATTCTGGGGAAAATATGGAACAGATAAGATCGAAGCAGAAAATGCACTGTTGGAGAGAGTCCCGGATGGTTATATTTTAAGACCGCCATATTTATATGGTTCTATGGACAACGTCTATCGGGAGGCGTTTGTATTTGACTGTGCAATGGCAAACAGAAAATTTTATTTGCCGGAAGCCGGTGAGATGAAATTACAGTTTTTCCATGTGGAAGATTTGTGCAGGCTGATGGAAATAATAATTACAAAGTGCCCAACGGATCATATTTTGAATGTCGGAAATGAAAATGCAATATCGATAAGAGACTGGGTTATCAAATGTTATGCCTGCTTTGATAAAGTACCGGAATTCGTATCGGTACCGGAAACAGTAGAGCAGAGAAATTATTTCAGCTTTTATAATTATGAATACTGTCTTGATGTGACCCGGCAGAAGAAGATATATCCGGAGACGATGTCAATGGATGCCGGGTTACAGGAGGCTGCAAATTGGTATATAGAGCATGAAGGTGAGGTAAACAAGAAGCCATATTGGAAGTATATCGATGCCAATTTGGTATAAAGGTAATTGACATAATAAGATGACAAGCGTGTGTATCAGGAAGGAATTATGATGGAGATAATAGAAGTAGCGGATCTGAATCGATCGGAGCTGGTGGTTTATGCGGAGCTCTCGGAACGGCAGCTTGCAACAATCTATGAACCGGCGGAAGGGCTGTTTATTGCTGAGAGTCCGAAGGTGATCGGGCGGGCGTTAGATGGTGGATATGAACCGGTGTCTTTTCTGGCAGAAAAGGGACAGCTTGCAGAGGCCGAGGAGATTCTGAATCGGATGGAGGATGTTCCAATCTATGTTGCACCGGATGAGATATTGACGAAGCTTACCGGTTATCATCTGACAAGAGGACTCTGGTGTGCGATGCGCCGCAGGACATTGCCAACGATAGAGGAGGTATGTCAGGGAGCGAAGCGGATCGCTATTTTGGAAGAAGTGGTCAATCCGACAAATGTGGGAGCGTTGTTTCGCTGTGCCGCAGCACTTGGAATGGATGCGGTGATATTGACCGGTGGCTGCAGTGATCCTCTTTACAGGCGTGCAAGCCGTGTGAGTATGGGAACGGTATTCCAGATTCCGTGGACAATGTTGTCAAAGAAGGATGGTATCTGGCCGGAGCAGGCAATGAAGACATTGAAAGAAATGGGCTTTAAGACGGCGGCAATGGCACTTCGGGAAGATAGTGTAGGAATTGATGATCCGCAGTTAAATCGTGAGGAAAAGCTGGCGGTTGTGCTTGGTACAGAGGGCGATGGGCTGGCCGGAGATACGATAGCTGACTGCGATTATACGGTTATGATTCCGATGGCACATGGTGTGGATTCACTTAACGTAGCGGCGGCAGGAGCGGTAGCTTTCTGGCAGCTGGGACATCAGCGACAGGAGTAGTATCCGTTTGTAAAGATTGTGCGTCGACGACAGGAAAGGGTGGTCTTCTGGCAGGTGAGATACCGCTGACAGGAATAAATAGTATTCATCTGGAAAGTTATAGCATCAGTCGCAGAAAGGAGCAGCCCGCAAGAAAACATGCTGGGAATATATTGATGCCGATTTGGTAAAATAATAAATTGACAAATAATAAGATGGCAGTATAATGATTGGTAGCACTGAATTGGTGCTACCAATTTCTTTTATATGAAAAAGTATAGTTCAAACGAAAAAGGATAAAAAATGTAGAGAGGATATTTGAATGAAGTATATTAGACAATTTTTAATCATTCTTGCAATTTCATTTATCGGGGAACTGCTCAAATATGTATTACCGTTGCCGATTCCTGCAAGCATCTATGGAATGGCGATTTTATTTGTATGCCTGATGACGGGTTGGATTAAGTTAGAAGCGGTGAAGGAGACAGGAAAATTCTTAATTGAGATCATGCCATTGATGTTCATTCCTGCCGGTGTTGGTCTGATGGTTAGCTGGGGAACACTGAAGCCGGTGCTGATTCCGGTATGTGTGATCACGGTCGTTACGATCATTACGGTTATGGCGATGACAGGCAGACTGTCACAGTGGATCATCAGAAAAGACAGGAAGAAAGAGGAACAAGAGGATGCATGATTTTTTTGAAAACTCCTTATTTGCGGGAGTTACACTTAGCCTGATCTCATATTTGATCGGGTCGATATTAAAGAAGAAATTCAAACTGGGAATATTTAATCCGTTGCTGATCTCGATTGTAGTTACCATCCTGGTACTGGTTGTGAGCAAGGTAGATTATGATACTTATAATGAAGGCGCCCAATATTTAAGCTGGCTGTTGACCCCTGCAACCGTATGTCTGGCGATCCCGCTCTATGAACAGTGGGAACTGCTGAAGCATAACTGTAAGGCGGTTATGGCAGGTCTTGTTGCCGGTGTGGTGACAAGTCTTTGTACGGTGTTTGTATTGTCAAAGATCATGGGACTTACACATGAGGATTATGTAACGATGCTTCCGAAGTCTATCACGACAGCGATCGGTATGGGTGTTTCAGAAGAACTGGGTGGATATGTAACGATTACGGTTGCGGTTATTATCGTAACGGGTGTTCTTGGAAATATATTTGGTGAATTAGTGTGCAAGATTTTTCGAATCACCGAACCGATATCAAAGGGTCTGGCATTTGGATCTGCATCTCATGCGATCGGAACGGCAAAGGCGATCGAGATCGGTGAAGTGGAAGGTGCAATGAGCAGTCTGGCTATTGCGGTTTCCGGTATTCTTACGGTTGTGCTTTCGTCGTTATTTGCGCATTTTATGTAAATATATATGCTGCTTATAAAATGCAAGGATTTATTTCGAATTTACAGACCGGATATAGAAATAATGAAGTTAGTTGATAGTCTCATAGGCGGGTATCCGCTGGTAGCAGATATCAAAATATAGAAATAACGAAATTTATTGATAGTTAGGGAGACGGGTATGGAAAAACAACATGCTACATCAGAATATGAAAAAGCAATTCAATATATTTACAGCCTGATGCAGGACGGAACCTTGCAGATCGGAAGCAAGCTTCCGACCGAACGTACGATAGCGGAGACGTTGGGAATCGGAAGAAATTCGACCAGGGAGGCACTCAGTATCCTGCATGGCATGGGAATGATCGAACGCGTACAGGGATCGGGAAATTATATATCAAAAAATGCCGGAGAGTCGATCCGTCAGATGCTTATGATGATGCTGGCACTTGGCAGTATCACGAAATCCGAGGTCTGTGAGTTCCGTTGTACAATGGAAAAGTCTGTATGCAGTATGCTGATCGAGAAAGGAATACCATTTGAGTGTCAGGTGCTTCTGGAGGATAATCTGGCAAGGATGGAGCAGGCGGATGGTTCCGAACTGGTTAGCGTGGATAAGGAATTTCATGAACTGCTGATCCGGGCGACAGAGAATGAACTGTTTTCAATGATCATGGAGGCGGTTATGATCGTTTACCGGGAATGGATCGATCTGGTGCTGCGTCGTGTGAATATAAAAGAAAAGGCAAACTTGCTTAATTATCACAAGCAGATCTATAATAGTGTATTGGAACGTGATGAAGTATCCATGAAAGCGGCGGTAGACGGGCATTATCATCTGATCAGCCAGATGCTTGCATTGTAGATGAGTAGAGGTAATATATAAGAAGGAGGTAAGAGCGTATGATCGTAACACTTGGAAGACAGTGTGGATGTGCGGGAGATGAGATCGGAAGAAAATTATCAGAGCTGTTAGGGATTCCGTTTTATACAAAGCCTGAACTGATCGCACTTGCAAAAGAAAAAAAGATTTATGAGAAATATCCGATGTATTTTGGGGAACAGCCGGTAAATGCGATGATCAGTTCTGTCGCCGATGATTTCTGTTCAAATCAGTATGATACGCCGAAGAAGGCGCTGGCAGCATTGTTTGGAAAAGAAAGCTTCATTATCATAGGAAGAGCCTCAAACTATGCTTATCGGGAGGATCAGAATGCGATTCGCGTATTTTTATGTGGGGACAAGAGGTTACGGGCTCAACATATCGCGGAAAAGCATAAGATTTCAGATCGAAAGGCAATGGCTCTGGTAGAAAAGACGGATGAGAAGCGGCGTGGCTATCACAGATATTATACCGGAGAAGAATGGGGCTATGCAGAAAATTATGACCTGTGTATGGATGCGGTCCGTCTGGGCGTGGATAAGACAGCAGAGATGATCGCAGACTATGTAAAGCAGGTTGGAGGAAAATAAATGACAACAAGGGAAGAAGCATTGGCATATGGACTGTCTTTTCCTGATACATATCAGCAGGCGCCATTTCATGATCCGAACTGGCAACTGGTGCGTGTGAAAGGAAGCAAGAAGGTATTTCTGTGGACATATGAGAGAGACGGATATATTAATCTGAACGTAAAGGTCGATCCGGAATGGCGGGATTTCTGGCGGAGTGCGTTTGACTCGGTGATACCGGGCTGGCATCAGAATAAGGAGCATTGGAATACGATCATTCTGGATGGAAGCATTCCGGATCAGGATGTGAAACGGATGATCGCAGAGAGTTATGATCTGGTTACAACCAGTCCGTCAAAGAGAATTTATGAGGCTGTGAAAAAGATTCCAGCCGGAAAGGTTGCAACCTATGGTCAGATCGCGGAGCTTGCCGGAGATAAGAAGATGGCGCGTGCGGTAGGAAATGCGCTTCATAAGAATCCGGATCCGGAGCACATTCCCTGCTTTCGTGTGGTAAATGCAAAGGGTGAATTATCCGGGGCATTTGCATTTGGCGGAAAGAATGTACAGGCAGATCGATTGACGGCAGATGGAGTTACAGTTGTCGATGGACGGGTGGATATGGAGAGATTTGGAATAAAGATCTTAGATGGAGAAATCATATAAAAATATAAAGTGAAAAATGATTTATATGCAGGAAATGACCGTTCAAATACAAAGGTTATTTGAAACAGAAAACAAGTCATTTTTGCGGATGCATATTTTACGGAGTGGAAGTTAATTATTTTGTAATTCCGTTTGAATGTGTAAGATTTGCAGGCAATTCTTTATTTGAAAGGAAATAAAAATGTCAGAATATCAGTATGTAGAGCATGAAATTGCTCCGGTATATAATGAAGAATCACAGGTGCTGGTTCTTGGCAGTCTGCCATCGGTGAAATCCAGAGAGCAGGGCTTCTACTACGGACATCCGAGAAACCGTTTTTGGAAGGTAGTGGCAGCTGTACTTGGTGTACCGGAACCCTTGACGATAGAAGAGAAAAAACGGATGCTGCTTGCCGGTCATGTGGCGGTCTATGATGTGATCCGGGCTTGTGAGATCATCGGTTCCAGTGACAGCAGTATCCGAAATGTTGTTCCTGCAGATATTAAAAGCATTGTAGCACATACATCGATCCGGGCAGTTTTTACAAATGGAAAGACTGCCGGCAGATTATATAAAAAATATCAGGCGGAACATATCAGGCTTCCGATGATTACACTTCCATCAACAAGTCCGGCAAATGCAGCATTTTCGCTGGAACAATTGGAAGAAATATGGAAGCAGGAGTTAGGAAGATATTTGTAAAAGCATTTTACAATATAGGTTGACTGATATAAAAAAGAATAAAATTTTACATTGATTATACACACTTGACAACATCAACCGTATCGCAGAAAACTGTGTAAGTATTGCAGAAGAGGCTCTCGACAATACAGCATTTGTTGAGATCAGGGAGGATGCAAAGAAAGCAGAAATAGAAGCTTCCGATAATGTAGTCCTTGCATAAAAGCATGTTACATGGCGGTTTTATCTGTTTGTAACATCATATGAAACAGTTCCTTCTGTAGGGCTTTTTTCACACCCTGAATGATATAGATTGTTTTTTCGTTTGACCGGTCTCTGTATGTTACAGTTGACCGGCCGTTTTTTGTATGATATACCACATCCAGACCAGAATTTTGCGTGTAAAATATAAGATGATGGCATGAGGAATTTTCTCATGCCATTAGCTTATTTTTAATTTTACAAAATTCTGGTGGGTATGGTATAGTAAGGATAACTTTTTTTCTGATGAACAATAGACGCGGAGGTTACAAGGAAATGTCTCAGATAACGAAACGTGCGTTGGAAGCATCACTGAAGAAGCTTCTTACAAAGAAACCGCTTGACAAGATCACAATAACCGATATTACAGAAGATTGTGGTATTAACCGGATGACATTTTACTACCATTTTAAAGATATCTATGATCTGGTAGAGTGGGTGTGTGTGGAGGATGCAACGAGGATACTGGGTGAGAATAAAACCTATGATACCTGGCAGGAAGGCTTCCTTCGTATCTTTGAAGCGGTGAGCGAGAATAAGACATTTATGATGAATGCATATCATTCGATCAGCAGAGATCAGGTAGAAAAATATCTGTACAGTCTGACGTACGATCTGATGATCAAGGTTATTGATGATAAGGCAAAGGACATGCAGGTTCGTGAAGAAGATAAGAAGTTCATTGCAGATTTTTACAAATGCTCCTTTGTCGGCGTATTGCTTGAGTGGATTGAGAATGGCATGAAGCAGGATCCGCATGTAATCGTAGATAAGATAGGACTGGTGATGCATGATAATATTACCAGAGCACTGGAAGCATTTCGGACGGATGCCTTTCACAAAAAAACAGAGAGCTGACAGATACATTGAAAAAACAATGTGTCTTATTTTTCAGACCGGTTATCCCATCAAAACAGGGGAAATGATAAAATTTTAGACAGAACAAGTACCGTGAATATATTTTTATCACGGTACTTTTTTTGTTTATTGAGGGCAAAAACGGGGCATCTTATAATAAAGACAGTTTTTGAGATAACCGGTCTGTTTGCAGGCAGGCTGTATAGATTGGAGGTAATTCGTATGTATTACGCAAGTGGAAATTATGAAGCATTTGCCAGACCAAAGAAGCCGGCGGGTGTGGATCAGAAATCGGCATATATTATAGGTTCGGGACTTGGTGCATTGGCGGCAGCCTGTTTTCTGGTAAGAGATGGACAGATGAAAGGCTCACATGTACACATTCTGGAGAAAGACCCGATTCCGGGCGGTGCATGTGATGGTTATCAGTACAGCGATATTGGCTATGTTATGCGTGGCGGACGTGAGATGGATAACCATTTTGAGTGTATGTGGGATCTGTTCCGTTCGATTCCGTCCATTGAGACAGAGGGTATCAGTGTACTGGATGAGTATTACTGGCTGAATAAAGCAGATCCAAACTATTCTTTGTGTCGGGCAACTGAGAATCAGGGACAGGATGCACATACCGATAAGAAATTCGGATTATCCGATAAGGGTGCAATGGAGATCATGAAGCTGTTCTTTACCCCGGATGAAGAATTATATAATAAACGGATCGATGAGTATTTTGATGAAGAAGTGCTCAACTCTAACTTCTGGATGTACTGGCGGACGATGTTTGCATTTGAGAACTGGCATTCTGCACTTGAGATGAAGCTCTATATTAAGCGTTTTATCCATCATGTCGGAGGACTGCCGGATTTCACGGCACTTCGTTTTACCAAATATAACCAGTATGAGTCCATGATTCTTCCGATGGTAAAATATCTGGAATCATTCGGTGTGGTGTTCCATTATAATACCAAGGTTATAAATGTGGAATTCGAGATCGAAGCAGGAAGAAAGCTGGCAAAGAAGATTGATATTATCCGTGACGGTGAAGCAGATGCGATCGATCTGACCGAGAATGATCTGGTATTTATCACAAATGGCGGCTGCGTGGAGAATTCTTCATACGGAAGTCAGAACAAACCGGCTGAATTCAAGACCGAGATCCGTGAGGGTGGCGGATGGGATATGTGGAGGAAGATCGCAGCACAGGATCCATCCTTTGGACATCCGGACAAATTCTGCTACGATCCGGAGCAGTCAAACTGGATGAGCGCAACGGTGACGACATTAGATGAAAAGATTCTCCCGTATATTAAGAAGATCTGTAAGAGAGATCCGCTCTCAGGCAAGGTAGTTACAGGTGGTATTGTGACTGCGAGAGATTCCGAATGGCTGCTTTCCTGGACGATCAATCGTCAGCCGCAGTTCCGTAATCAGCCAAAGGGACAGGTGCTTGTATGGGTATATGGCTTATTCTCGAATAAACCGGGTGATTATGTAAAGAAGACCATGAGGGAATGCACCGGTAAGGAGATCTGCGAGGAATGGCTCTATCATATCGGGGTACCGGAGGAGGAAATACCGGAGCTTGCCGAACACAGCGCAAATACGGTGCCGGTTATGATGCCATATATCACGGCATTTTTCATGCCGCGTGAGAAGGGCGACCGTCCGGATGTCGTACCGGAGGGAGCGGTCAATTTTGCATTCCTTGGACAGTTTGCCGAGACAGCAAGAGATACGATATTTACAACCGAGTATTCGATCCGGACAGGTATGGAAGCAGTATATACTTTGTTGAATATCGATCGTGGTGTGCCGGAGGTCTGGGGCAGTGTCTATGATGTCCGCGACCTGTTAAATGCGACAGTGGCGATCCGGGATGGAAGAAAGATCACAGATATGAAGCTTGGTCTGAAAGAAAAGATCGCGATGAAAGAGCTTTTAAAGGCGGTAGAAGGAACCGATGTCGAGAAACTGCTGCGGGAGCATGGAGCGATATAAATACAAGATCTGTATATAAAGAAAGTCTCACGATATAATATAGTGAAAGAAAACAAAGCATCTGCTGATGTATGGACTTTATATAGTTTATGGATCAGCAGATGTTTTTTATATGGACAATGCAGACCATGACGGATAAACTGTCATGCATGACAAATTTATATATTTATTTTTTATATGCAGTGATATAATACAGGTATCTGCAAAATCTGCAGAAGGAAGGAATAAAAAATCAGGAGGAAAATGAATGAAAAGACATTTAAAAAAAGTAGTATTGGCAATGATCGCATTTGTACTGTGTGGAGTAATGAATGTGACAGGTTCCAATGTAAGTCTGGCAGCAACAGACGTTGAGACGGAGCAGACGGCGGAACTGGAAGCAGCATCAACCGTAAAGCATGTATCAGCGAGAAAACTGTATCATGCAGGTGACTATCTCTACATAGAAACCTCAAAGGGTGTACTTGCGTATAATATGAAAAAACAGACTGCAAAGTATGTTGTAGAGAGTGATGGTGTCAGTGGAGTTTTGGTACACAAAGGATATCTGTATTACAACCTTTATCAGGACAGCCAGATGAGTATCTATAAGATCAAGGCTGATGGAAGTTCAAAGCCAAAACAGATCTGTAAAAATGGAAGACTTGGTTTTATGAAAAACAACCGACTTTATTATGGTCATTCCGGTTTATGTTCTATGAAACTGGACGGAACTGATAAGAAGCGTCACATGAGGGTAAAAGATGATGCAAATGGAAAGGTATTCTATTATAAGGGCAAATATTTCTACAGTGTATTTCCGTATATGACAGAATCCTATTCCGTTGACACAAAATATAAGCATAAAAAGAAATACCCGGCAGGAAATCAAACGGTTTGCAATGCATTTGTCAGAGCTTTTGATGATATGCAGTTTAATGAGAGCCTGACTGTAAGAGGATATCAGTATGGTACTTTGATCAAAAATGGAAAAAGCTCAAATTCCATTTATAAATTTGGAGATTCTTATTATGGAAAGAGTACGGGCAGAACTTCCAAGAAAAGGATCTACCAGTCATCCAAGAAGAAGGTACATGTTCTGGCAGCATGTCCGGGATATATTATGTTTGCAGAAAGCAATCAAAAAGCAAGTTATGAAGATGGAACTGTAAAGATCATCAATGTAAAAGGCAAGGTTGTTGCAACATTAAAGAAGAGTCAGAAATAGAACATATAAAAACAGAAACTATAAATATAATAAATGCTCTGGCAGAGGTGTGGTTTGCCAGAGCATTTGTTGGATTGTACGATAATGTACAAGCGGAAGGACTGCCACATGGCAGATTCCTGTGTTTTGGTTGTGTTTAGAGATGTGTATTATTATTTGTTAAACAAGTGCTTCGCCAAGTGCAGTACAATCAGCAAGACCTGCTTCATCCGGTGTTTCATGGCAGATCAGTGGAGCTGCTGCAAATACAGCACCGTCAGCCTGGCACTGAGCTTCCCATGTATCCATCCATTCGCCGCTTCCCCAGCCATATGAACCGAAGATGGCGATCTTCTTACCGTTTAATGCCGGTTCACATTCAGCGAACATTGGCTCAAACTCGCTTTCTTCTAAGACTTCAGCACCCATAGCAGGGCAGCCAAATGCGACCGCATCATAGTTATCTACCATATCTGCAGTAAATTCTGCGGATGTTAAAAGATCACATTCTGTACCTTTTGCTTTGGCACCTTCTGCAACAGCCTGTGCCATTAATGCTGTATTACCTGTGCCACTCCAATATACAACTGCAACCTTACTCATAGTAGGTTCCTCCTTATAATTCATGTATTTTATATTTAGAGATCTCTGCATTGGAAATATATGCAGAAATCTCCTATATTCATTTTTGTTATGTGAACGTCGTTTGCATAAATAATTATTTTACTATGCGGATGCAATTTTCTAAATACTTATACAGCAACTGTCAGTTGCCAGATGGTTCGTCCCTGATGCCAGAGATCTGCATAGATTTCCCGGCATTTTTTAAATTTTGCAAATGTTTTCTGAGCCTCACCCAGATCACCATATACCTTCCAGTCTCCCATGCCCTTACAGTTGCTTCCGTGGTTCTTGATAAATCCAAGAACATCCTGTAACGGATAACCGAGAAATACACCGATCTCATGAGGAAATTCCGTTGATGCCTGAAGCCTTATACGAAGCTCGGCGAGCAGCTGGTCGACCGTGCCGGACGGATATCCGATGTTCAAAAGAAAGACATTGATCTCCGGTCTTGACAGTTCACGGATCATGGCTTCCGGTCTGTAGACATAGATCAGAGCAGTGTCAGTATTTTCCCGCAGGATCGTTATGCGGATTCCTTTTTTCTGAAATTGTGCATCCCAGACGGCTACGCTTTCGTATAATTCATCCTTTGACATAAAATAATATAAAAACAGGCTGGCTGGTTTTAAGGAAGCCAAGGTAGGCGAACAATGCGTGATCAGATATTCCTCAAACATAATCACAATCTCCTTTTTGCATCGATTCCGACAAATATTCTGCAATATTCAAAAATCCTAAAGCTATATGCAGTGCTGGTACGCTCGCATCAAAGCAGCGTTGCATATCAAATTTTAGTATGCACCATAACTCTGTAAATCATTCAATCTACTGGTTAGACATATCTAACTCATGGGTGCATTATACGGTCTGATCCTGTAAAAATCAAGCGAAAAATGTGATAGAAATTCTCAATAAATTCGACCGTTTTTTGTTGACGGAAAAGGCTTCTGCATGGTATTTTTATAAATGGTTAGCAGAAACTAACCAAAAATTTTGTGAATAAATCGTGTGACTCCATTCTATATGCATCCCTGACTGCTGAAAACAGGGTATGCACCCGGATGCAATGACGGATCCGGGACAGAAGCTGTCACCAGAAAGAAGGATCAAAGCATGATGAATTATTTAGAAATCGAAAAAGTAATCGGAAGAGAAATTATCGACTCCAGAGGAAATCCTACAGTAGAAGCAGAAGTTATTCTTGCAGATGGTACAGTCGGACGTGGCGCAGCTCCAAGTGGTGCATCAACAGGTGAGTTTGAAGCACTGGAGCTTCGTGATGGTGACAAGAACCGTTTTGGCGGTAAGGGTGTCCGGAAGGCAGTAGAGAATATCAATACAACGATCAATGATGTGTTAGTTGGAATGGATGCATCAGATACATATGCTGTTGACCAGGCAATGATCAAGGCAGACGGAACAAAGGACAAGTCAAATCTTGGTGCAAATGCAATCCTTGCTGTATCAATTGCAGCAGCAAGAGCAGCAGCTATTTCACTGGATGTACCTTTATATCGTTTCTTAGGCGGTGTAAGCGGCAACAGACTTCCGGTTCCTATGATGAATATTATCAATGGTGGATGCCATGCATTATCATCCGGTCTGGATGTTCAGGAATTTATGATCATGCCGGTTGGTGCTCCTTCATTCAAAGAGTGTCTCAGATGGTGTGCAGAAGTATTCCATGCACTTCAGGCCATCTTAAAAGAAAGAGGACTTGCTACGTCTGTTGGTGATGAAGGTGGATTTGCACCTGCACTTGCATCCGACGAAGAAGCAATCGAGACAATTCTTGAGGCAGTAAAGAAAGCCGGATATGAGCCGGGCAAGGACTTCAAGATTGCGATGGATGCAGCTTCATCCGAGTGGAAGACAGGCAAGGTTGGCGAGTACAAGCTGCCAAAGGCTGGTACTGTATATACATCAGAGGAGCTGATCGCTCACTGGAAGAGACTGGTTGAGAAGTATCCGATCATCTCCATCGAGGATGGTCTGGATGAAGAAGACTGGGAAGGTTGGAAGAAGCTGACTGCAGAGCTTGGCGACAAGGTACAGTTAGTTGGTGATGATCTTTTTGTTACCAATACCGAGAGACTTGCAAAGGGTATCGAGCTTGGCTGTGGCAACAGTATTCTGATCAAATTAAACCAGATCGGTTCTGTATCAGAGACATTGGAAGCAATCAAGATGGCTCACAAGGCCGGATATACAGCTATCTCATCGCACAGATCCGGTGAAACAGCAGATACAACGATCGCAGATCTTGCAGTTGCTTTAAATACCTGCCAGATCAAGACCGGCGCACCATCCAGATCCGAGCGTGTAGCTAAGTATAACCAGCTCTTAAGGATTGAAGAAGAGCTTGGTGCTTCAGCAGTATATCCGGGTATGAAAGCTTTCAATGTAAAATAATTATCGTGATATATTTTCCTCAAAAAATATGAATAGATGGTATGGGAGACGTAAGCAATGCGCCTCCCATATTTTATATGTAAAATAAGACCTGTAAGTAGAGTTTTTCATTGCTGGGTGGTATAATTTTAAACAAGTCATATTATGTTGAAAAGATTCGATGGTTGTGATTACAGACATCGGATCAGGATAATGGGAGGGCATATGAGTCGAATACTGATCATAATAGCAGTCTTACCGGCATTGATCCTGCTGGGTTTTATATATATGAGAGACCGGAAAGAGAAGCCGCCGGTCAAATTAATGGTATTGCTTCTGGCACTTGGTGCAGGTACGATCATTCCGGCAGCGATCGCAGAATTTATCGGGCAGTTAATCGTTGCACAGACAGATACGGATCATCAGACGATGCTGCTGGTGCTCTGCTTTCTGGTGATCGGAATTGTGGAGGAGCTTGGAAAATATCTGGTAACGGTCTGCACTACATGGAAAAGCAGAGAATTTCAGCACAGCTATGATGGAGTTATTTATATGGTCTGTGCATCGCTTGGCTTTGCTATATTGGAAAATATCTTATATGTTGCTTCCGGCGGAATCGGAACGGGCATCCTCCGGGCATTTACCGCTATTCCACTTCATTGTACGGTAGGTGTTATCATGGGTGCACTTTATGCGAAGGGAAGAGAAGCGGCATATGCAGGTGATCGCGCGGGGATGGTTGGATTTATGGCATGGGCATATATCGTGCCGGTATTTATTCATGGCTTATATGACTATCTTGTGATGGCGGCATCGTATGGATATATTTCGGAGGCATGGGTATTCCTGATCCTTGGAGTGATGTATGTACTTTCAATTTTTCTGATCTTTTACTGTTCAGCGCATGACCGCAGAATTGACGGCAGACCGGAGACTGCAGATTATGGGATGTACCGGATGGATTTTCGCAGACCGGGCAGAGGATATTATTATCCAGATCAACCGGATTACCGGGCGGGTTATCCGGGCTATCCGGGTGGTGATGCGTATGGTCAGGCCGGAGGATATATGCAGAATACAAATTACAACCCATACAATGGTGGTTATACACAGGGGATGAATGCCAATGCAGGTCAATCAGCCTACGGCACAAATTCCGGGTATGAGGTAAAGGATGATTATAATCGAGGCAGCGCATATCCGACTAATATGGAGTACATGCAAAATACTGGTTATAACCCTCAAAACGGTTATATTGTGAATAGAGCATATATGCAAAATGGCGGCTACATGGGAAATGTAACATATCCGCAAACTGGAGTGAATCCATATCGGCAGCAGGAGAATCCCGGATCACAGAATTATCCACAGAGTTATACGTCGAATGGCACTGGTACGGATTATGGCATGACAGGGTACAACGGACAAGGACGGAAATAAGACTGGAATTGTGGCAGAAACGCTGAATATGCCGCACGTTTTGATGGAAGATACATATGATGAATATATAGGAATCCATATAGCAGGAACATTTGCCAGGGGGTGAAATGATGAGATTTCACAACATACCGGTCCGCGATATCATGCAGGAAGCAGTCCGCTATGGCGGGGTGATCGTGGATGTTCGTACCGAAGAAGAATTCCTGAGAGGACACATACCGATGGCAGTCAATGTACCATTGTCGGATATCCAGTATGGTAATTATAATCTTCCTAAAAATAAAGTGCTGCTCACATATTGTCAGTATGGAGGCGGCAGTGCACTGGCAGCGAGACTGCTGTCGCAGGCAGGATATAAGGTGATCAATACCGTTGGGGGAATCGTACAGTATAAAGGAGCATTGACGAAAAACCGCTGACAGAGGGTGTAACTAGCCATTATGAAAGAGAAGAAAATGTGGTTTGAAAATGAGAATAACAGAATAGATCGATCCCGGACATGACAGAACCTGTTAAGGAAGTGCATGACCGGGATTTTTTTGTTTAATTTACTTGTGGTGGCAGGGGGAAGTATGTATAATATGGACAGGGTAATTGGCGGGTATCCCAGGATATTCCGGAGGTACTTATTTTTTTAGAAAAGAAAGGATATAGGGTAAATGAGAAAAAGAATTTTAGGAACGATCATTGCGGCAGGTTTTTTTGCTGTAGCAGCATTTGCAGGGGCAAATGGACTGGCAGAGACACAGGCGGCATGTGAACATTCACAGGTGAAGGATGGAGCCTGTGTGGATTGTAATGATCCGGTAGAATGCATCGAGGTAGAGGATGCAAGTGGAACAGCAAAGGGCACTTATTCTAAACTGGAAGATGCAGCGGCGGCTGCCGGAAACGGTGATATACTGAAGCTTCTATATAATTGTGAGAGTACATCAACATATATTGATGCTGGGAATAAGAATCTTACGATTGATCTGAATAAGAAGGAGTTAAAGGCTGTTCATTTCGATATCATGGGTTCGCTTGTGATAGAAAATGGAGAATATAGTGGCTATATCAGGAATGCAGCGACAGGGAATGAACATACATTAACATTTGAAAATGTGAGAGCAGATCTTACGCAGCTTGGATGGTATGCAAAGGGTGGCATTAAACTGGTAAACAGTAATATAGAACAGCAACATGATGGTGCAGCATTTACAGAATGGTGGCTTGAAAAGCTGCAGATGGATCAGACATCTGTTTATAAGATTACAAATTCGCCAAGCGGACTAAGCAATTATGGGTTGCTTTCATTAGATGAAGCTGTGGGCGGTATTGAGGAATTTCTTCCGGCCGGATACACATTGGATGGACAGCCGAATTCCTATAATACGATATTAGATGAAACAGGCACAAAGGCGAGAAGCGTAGAGCTTCGTTATCGCCGGCTGACAGATGCGACAGTTTCTGTATCCATTGCCCCGACTTCTTATGTATATGATGGAAAAGCAAAAGAGCCAACAGTGACTGTCACATACGATGGAAGAGATCTGACAGAAGGAACGGATTATACCTGTACATTTACAGATAATATCAATGCAGGAACAGCAAGCGTAAAAATAACAGCAAAGGGTAAGACTTATCACGGAGAAACCGTAAAAAATTATACGATCGATAAAGCACCACAGACAGCACCAACCGGTCTTACGACAGAAAATGAAAGTGCAAAAGGGAAAAAGGACGGTTCCATTAAAAATGTTGATGTATCCATGGAATATTCCGTTGACCAGAATGTATGGAAGCCGATCACAGCAAATACGATCACAGGCATTTCTGCCGGTGATTATTACGTCAGATATAAGGAAACAGCAAATTATTATGCATCGGGAGCAACAAAAGTAACGGTTAAAATGTCTGTCCCGGATGGTGGAACAACAGAAAATGTGACAACAGAAGACGTGACAACGGAAGCTTCTACAGATGCAACGACAGAGGATACAACGGAAGCTACAACTACGACAGAAGATAGTACCGATGATACAACGGAAGATGTAACGACAGAGTCAACGGATGATACTCAGGATGAAACGGAAGATGTGACAACAGAATCCGAAGAAGTTGTATCAACGGAGGACCAAACAACAGAGAAAACAGATGCCGATAAGCCGGATGACCAGAAGAACACCGGAGTAAAGACAGGAGATGATTTTGCTATGAAGACAGCAGTTGCAGGTATGATCATTTCACTGGGGCTTGCCGGAATCGTTGTTATAAATAAACGCAGAAAATAAAATCAGAAACAAAGATATAAGAGAAAAGGAGTGCTGGATTTGGACAGAAATGTCTGAATCTGGCACTTGTGATTGAAAGGAAGTATATGAGCAGAATCGAATTGATCGCTCCATGTCATTTTGGATTGGAGTCAGTATTGAAAAAAGAAATCCTGGATCTTGGATATGAGATCGTTCAGGTAGAAGACGGAAGAATTACATTTGCAGGAGAAGAAGATGCGGTTGCAAGAGCAAATATGTTTATTCGTACAGCTGAACGAATCATGATCAAGTGCGGAAGCTTTAAGGCTGTAACATTTGATGAATTATTTGAAGGAACCAAGAGTATTCCATGGGAGCGGTATCTGACCCGTGATGCAAAATTCTGGGTATCCAAGGCTACATCAAACAAGAGTGCGTTGTTTAGTCCATCTGATATCCAGTCTATCGTGAAGAAAGCTATGGTAGAACGTTTGAAACAGACCTACCATGTATCATGGTTCACGGAAGATGGAGCAGAATATCCGGTTCGTGTATTTATATTTAAGGATATTGTTACAATAGGGTTAGATACATCAGGAGTATCTCTTCATAAACGTGGCTACAGAAAGCTGGTTGGTAAGGCCCCGATATCAGAAACCCTGGCATCGGCACTGATCATGCTGACACCGTGGAACAAGGATCGTGTACTGGTCGACCCATTCTGTGGAAGCGGAACATTTCCAATCGAGGCTGCTATGATCGGAGCAAGGATCGCACCGGGCATCGACCGGGATTTCCTGGCTTCCGAGTGGGCGAAGGTCGGAGATAAGAAGATGTGGTACAATGCGATCGATGAAGCAAATGACATGATCGACCATGATGTGAAGATGAATATTCAGGGCTACGATCTGGATAATGAAATGGTGAAGTGTGCGATGGAGAATGCCAGAGCAGCGGGAGTGGATGAACATATCCATTTCCAACAGAGAGATGTAAAGGATCTCAGGCATCCGAAAAAATATGGCTTTATCATCACGAATCCGCCATATGGTGAACGTCTCGAGGATCGGGAGGATCTTCCTGAATTATATAAGACGATCGGGGAAAGCTTCAGACGACTGGATGACTGGTCGATGTTTCTGATCACGTCATACAGTGAGGCGGAGAAATATATAGGAAGAAAGGCGGATAAGAATCGTAAGATCTACAATGGTATGATCAAATCATATTTCTATCAGTTCATGGGACCAAAGCCGCCAAAGAGAAAGTGAGACCAAATTGAAAAAGTTTTTGATAGCGGTAGCAGTTGCAATCTTGAGTGTATTGCTCTATCTGGGCTTCTTCCGGCATCCGGATGTGAGCGTGGAAAAGACCGACGGTTCGGAGGCTGCGGCCGAGGCAATGATGAAAGAGATCGTAACAAGTGCAAATGAAAAGGGTGTTACGTTATATATTAATGACAATAAGATCACAGAGGCTGAATATCAGGCATATTTCAGTGATCGGTTACAGTTAATGATTCCAATTGCAGCATTTACCGATAAACTGGATTGTCTGGTAAATGTATATGAAAACGGAACGATCACACTGGCAAAAGGTGACAGCCTTGTTAAAGTTTATGGTGATTCGGATATGGTGAACATCAACGGAAATACGATTCAGACGATCGATAAGCCGGAAAGAAAGGATGATATCATCTATGTGCCGGTGAATGAGATCTGCGAGGCATTAAACTACAGCTGTAACATCAATCTGGAGACAAATGCTGCGGTGTTAAAAAAGATTGCTGAGGAAGAAAAGCTTCCGGCTGCATATGATATGAGAGAGCATAATCGTGTTTCTCCTGTCAGAGATCAGGATATCTATGGAACCTGTTGGGCATTTGCATCACTGGCAGCACTGGAAAGTACAATCCGTCCGGCTGAAAATCTGGTATTTTCTGTTGATCATATGGCAATGAATAACAGCTTTAATGTCAGCCCATTTGACGGTGGCGAATATTATATGAGTATAGCTTATCTTGCGGCATGGCAGGGACCGGTGCTTGAGGAAGATGATCCGTATGGTGATAACCAGACGGTAAATGGATTGTCGGCGGTAAAGCATCTGGAAGAAGCCATCATCCTGAAGGACAAGAATTACGAGGCGATCAAATCATCCGTATACAAATATGGCGGTGTGGAAACGGTTATTTACTGTGATATGAAGAATGCAACGAGTAGTTCTTATTACTATAACAGAAACCGCAGTTCCTATTATTATGATGGAGATCAGACGCCGAATCATGACGTGGTGATCGTTGGCTGGGATGACAACTATCCGAAGGAATATTTTAATACAGAACCGGCGGGAGACGGCGCATTTATCTGCAAGAACAGCTGGGGGCAGGATTTTGGTGACGAGGGATTCTTTTATATCTCTTATTATGATACCAATATCGGTATGAATAGCGTAGTATATACGAAGCTTGGAAATAGTGACAACTACGACAAGATCTATCAGTCAGATCTGATGGGCGAGGTCGGAACGATGGGATTTGACGACAGGCCGGAGGCCTATTTTGCAAATGTCTATACGGCTGGAAAGAACGAGACATTAAAGGCAGTTTCTTTCTATGCGACAGGCCCGAAAACGACATATGATGTGTATGTTGTGACGGATTTTACCGATGTATCCGACTTGCAGCAGCGGACAAAGGTGGCATCCGGTGAAATGCAGTACGAGGGTTATTATACGATCAATCTAAATGAGGCAGTACCGCTTCCGGATGATCGGAAATTTGCGGTGGTTGTGCATGTGAACACACAGGATTCCACGATGCCGATCGCAATCGAATATAATAATGATGAGAAAACGGCGAACTTCGATATCACGGATGGCGAGGGCTATATCAGCCTGTATGGCACGAAGTGGTCGAGTGCGGAGCAGGAGAATGACTGTAATGTCTGCCTCAAAGCCTTCACGGATGTGGGGGATTGAGAACATGCGGCGATATCTGACAAGGTATAGCAGAGATACATGTTATTTCGCAAGGCGTTCTCACTCTATCCTCATGTAGCGGTACTAAGTTCGCTGCATAAGGCAGCTTACTAAGGACCGACATTCGGACAGGCTTGCTGCATAACAGTATCATCTGCTGTGCCTTGTCAGATATGGCAGGTGAAGTACAATGTCGCATCGTTACAAATAGAAAAGGAGAAGACAAGATGAAGAAATTGATTTTTGCTACAGGTAATGAGAATAAGATGAAAGAAATCCGCATGATCCTTGCGGATTGTGGATATGAGATTCTGTCGATGAAGGAAGCCGGAATTCAGGCTGACATCGTAGAAGATGGAAAAACATTTGAAGAAAATGCCATCATCAAGGCAGAGGCGATCCGTAAGATGACAAATTGTCTGGTGCTTGCGGACGATTCCGGTCTGGAGGTAGACTATCTCGATAAAGCACCGGGAATCTACTCTGCAAGATTTATGGGGGAAGACACCTCATACCGGATCAAGAATAAAGCGATCATTGACAAGCTTGCCGGTGTTCCGGATGAGAAGCGTACTGCAAGATTCGTATGTGCGATTGCGGCTGCATTCCCGGATGGAAAGACCATTACCAGACGTGGCACGATCGAAGGAATCATTGGATACGAAGAACGCGGCGAGAATGGATTTGGCTATGATCCTATCTTCTTCCTGCCGGAGTATGGTAAGTCCACAGCAGAGTTGTCACCGGAAGAAAAGAATACGATCAGCCACAGAGGAAACGCACTTCGTTTGATAAAGGAAGTTATAAATGAGAATACTGATAATTAGTGATACACATGGAAGAACCAATACGATTCGGGATGTCTTAGATACAGTGGGTGACATCGATATGTTTATCCATCTGGGAGATGTCTGCGGAGATGAAGAATATATTTATGACAACGTAACCTGCCCAATCCACATGGTTGCCGGGAATAACGACTGGACTTCTGATCTTCCGATGCAAGAAGAATTCATGATCGGTCGGTATAAGGTATTTATCACGCACGGACACCGGTATAGCGTCCATTATGGAACGGACCGCTTACAGGAGTTGATCAAATATGATGGTTACGATATTGTGATGTATGGACACACGCATGTCCAGAATCTGGAACGATATGGCGGAGCTTATATCGTAAATCCGGGCAGTCTGGCATATCCGCGTGATGGCATGAATGGCAAATACATGTTGCTGGAATTTGATCAGCATGGAACACCATTTTTTGCAGAAAATGAACTGAAACCGAAACGTCGGATGCGCAGCATATTTGAAGATATGTGGGGCGACCGGGAGGAGTAGAGATTATTAGAGACAAGAAAGAGGTCGGCTGTGAAGAAACGAGAGATTATAGAAGGTGTTATAAAAGACTATGATTTCCCAAATAAGGGAAGCTTTGAACTGGATGGCAAAAAAGTGATCGTGAAGGGAGCACTGCCCGGACAAAAGGTGTCCTGTATGGTATCCAAGGTACGGAAGGATAAGGCAGAGGCACGTCTGTTGGATGTGCTGGAACGCTCCGAGATCGAAGATGCAGTACCACCATGTCCACAGTTTGGCATTTGCGGCGGCTGTGCATACCAGACCATGAGCTACGAGCATCAGTTGGAGTTAAAGGCAGGACAGGTGAAGAAGCTGTTAGACGGTGTGATCGATTCAGAGACACATCCATATGATTGGGAGGGCATCATCGGCTCGCCAGTTACAACTGCATACCGGAATAAGATGGAGTATTCATTTGGCGACGAATATAAGGATGGTCCGCTGGTACTAGGACTTCATAAGAAGAACAGCATGTACGACATCGTTCCTGTCTGCAACTGCGTGATCGTAAGCGAAGATTATAACAGGATTGTTTCTTATACGATGGAATTCGCAAGGGAGCATGGACTGTCCTACCATAAGAAAATGCAGCATGTAGGACTGCTTCGTCATCTGGTGCTTCGCCAGTCCAAGACAAATGGCGGACTTCTGGTAAATCTTGTAACCAGCGCGGACGGATTAGAGAATCTGGATCTGAATGCATATGTAGATGGGCTTCTGGCACTTCCGCTTGACGGAACGATCATTGGTATTCTCCATACGGCAAATGATTCTCTGGCGGATGCTGTTGTGCCGGAGAAGGTAACGCTGTTATATGGAAGAGATTATATCGAGGAAGAGGTGCTGGGGCTGCATTTCCAGATCTCACCATTCTCATTTTTCCAGACAAATACAAAGAGCGCGGAACGACTGTACAGCAAAGCCCGTGAATATGCCGGAGATACCAAGGACAAGCTGATCTTTGACTTATACAGCGGAACCGGAACGATTGCCCAGATGTTATCACCGGTTGCCTCTAAGGTTATCGGCGTAGAGATCGTGGAAGAAGCAGTCGAAGCTGCAAGAGAAAATGCAAAGAGCAACGGACTTGATAACTGCGAATTCATCGCAGGCGATGTCTTGAAGGTCATCGACACCATCGAGGAAAAACCGGATCTCATCATCCTCGATCCACCGAGAGATGGCATCAATCCAAAGGCGCTCCTTAAGATCATCAACTACGGTGTAGACGAGATCGTCTATATCAGCTGTAAACCAACTTCTCTCGCAAGAGATCTTGTGACCTTGCAGGAGCATGGATATTATGTGAAAAAGGCATGTGCAGTGGATCAGTTTGTGAATACGGGACATGTGGAAACTTGCGTTCTCTTAGAGAAGACAAGTGCAACGCATGAAGTCTGAACTTAGAAACGCAGTTGTTCTGGCGAGCGGAGCGAGAGCAGAACTTCCTTGAACCTAGTCAAGGAGCGTTAGCGACACAGAGAAGCATTAGCACTGACCATGCGATAGCTGTCCACGATTGGCGAGCACGGAGTGCAAATATTGGCTGCAAAAATGTGTGTTAGATTGTGGCTGTGGATTAGACAATGAAGGAGTTTTCATGGGACAAATATTTGATTTTGGTAAAATTGAGAAAAATGAAGAGGCAATCAAAAAAACATGGGTGGAATTTCGTGCTGCTTTAGCGAAGGGAGAAATTTCTTTTGATGATGTGAGCAAAGCAAAGAACTATACTTTTTTAAAAGTGTATGATGACCTATTTCATCAACATTCAGGAATAGATCATAAAACTATTACGATAAAAGATTTAGATGGGTTATTAGTTGGTAGAGGAACTATTTTAGGAGAAAAAGAGGTTCCCGATTATGAACGTTTTATTCCTAAAAGTGAGTTCATTAAAAAAGACAACAGATTCAGTCCACCGGGAGTTGAATGGCTTTATTTAGCACTGGGGAATGAGACTGATATACATGAGTGTTCACAAGCAGAATGTAGAGCAAAAAAAGGAAGCAGATTTGGATTTTGTCATTTTTCTTTTAAGGATCGTTTCTTAGATTTAAAACTGGTTAATTTGGCAATTGCCGATAATATTTCATACGCAGAATTAAATTCTCGATTGGATGAATATGGACAAAAACAATTAAAAAAAGGGAAAAAAGTTGCTAAGGCTCTTGGCTTTATTCCAAAGTATAATATAAACGTAGATGAGTTCGAAAAGCTTTTTACTAAATGGGGAGCTTATACATATACTAAGTTACTTTCAGAACAAATATTTGAACCTTTAAATGACACAGATGACAAGACATTAATGTATGCTCCTTTTCAAACAATGGCTCAGTATTATATATCTCTTGGGTATGCTGGAATTATATATGGAAGTACTGTGTCGAGTGTAGGAAAAAATATTGTGCTTTTTGATAAGAATATAGCAAACCCAGTTGGGACCGTCGAGAATTATATTTTGAAATAACTCGCGAAATTTACAGGACATATAACGATAAAAATAAGGAGTAGCTGTTTATGGAAGATAATGTGATACATATTTCGACAGAGAAAATTGAAGTCATGGATACTTCTGAATATAGTGAAAACCTAACAGAATATTTTAGTGATATGCCGGAAGTGGTACGACCACTTAAGAAGGGTGTAAAAGAAGCCTTTTCGAAGATTGAGGAGATGCTTTATTCTGAATCAGCGTTCATCAATCTTGTGAAGGCAAGTGTTCCAAAGCAGACTTTTCAGGCTATTTTGACAGATGACCAGAAAACTAAAATTGCAAGTGGTGCCTTGAAACTGATGACCAAGAAGGACGGCTCTTTGATGGCTAATCTTGTTAATCCGGATACTAACAAGATTGTATCCACAATATCATTACAGAATGTTAATCTTTCTCCAGCGCTTTCTCAGACTATGACAAGTTATGCATCTCAAATGCAAATGGCACAAATCGCTGAGCAAATACAAGTAGTTCAATTAGCAATAGAAGAGGTGCGTCAGGGACAGGAATATGATAGATTAGCAATGGCATATAGCTGTCAGCAGAAATTACTTCAGGCCATGGAAATAAAGAATCCTGACTTTAAAGCGATAGCATTACTTCAAATTGTATCTGATGCGGAAGATAGTAGAAACTTATTGATGCAAAGTCAGAACGCAAATTTAGCATTTATTAAAGACCAGCCAGAATCGTTTTTTGGAAAATTATTTCAGGGAGCGGCTCCTGAAAAGATTGAGCAGAGAATGAATGAAATTCGAGAAAGCCTTAGTGCTTTGAATATGGTTTCTTTGGTTGAGGCAATGGCTTATCAGGAAATGGGAGAAGATGCAGCAGCAAGACAGAGTCTGCAGTATTACGCTAGATACATTGAAAAGGCATATCTTAGTACTACTGGTTTTGTAGAACGTCTTGATTTGATAGATCATGCACCAGAGAATTATTGGACAAAAACATTGCCCGATATAAAGCAGAAAATACAAGCACTGCCTTGGGTAGAAGAAGTAACTTTACTGGAAGGAGACATTGATAATGGCGAATAGGGTATGCAAGAATAAAAAATGTTTAAAACCACTCCCGGATGGATATAAGCATAGATATTGTGAAGCTTGTAGAAATCAGTACACACAAAACGTGAAGGATGTATTTAAAATGGCGGGTAGTGTTGCTGGAATAGTAGCATGCGGAGTAGTTACCATAGCAACAGCAAAAAAAATACCAAGAAATGATAAAAGCTCCTAATTACCGGTTAACACCAGTGATGAGGGGCCTTTTTATGTCATAAGGCGTTTACCCTTCGATATTAATTTTGAGCTCAAACTTTAGCTTCACGGTGAAACGCTCATTCCAGACGATGATTCACTCAAGCCAGCATTTTACCATAGTGTCGTCGAAGAACTCAAAGCGTGTAGGTTGTTGCTTAATGCTCCCGGGAACTCCTGACGCTTCTTATCAATGCTATCAGCGGTATTTTGCTGAGTCATTTAGCTGACTCTTGCGATGTTCTGTTGTAACTGTGCTGGATGCATGGACTTATTTTCGAGAAGTTTATTGATTGAGACCGAGTTCTTCTGGTACTTATGGATAAATGCCCTTTGGAATAATGGCTTAATGATTGTCTTTTACATAATATTGCAGGACAAGATCGTTACTCTTAACTCAGGTATTGTTAAGAATGTTGGTGGTGTAGGTTTTCTGGAGCAAAGTATCGCCGATGTATTTTTCGTTTCAAAGAATTTTGTTGATGGTGTTTGTGTGCCATCTTTTTCCTCTTGCACTGGGGAGAATGCTATCACGTTCTAGCTCAGGGACAATCTTATTTATACTACGCACTTTGTGGTCACGTGTGAGATGCTAGTTAGGTCAGACAGTTTAAAGGCATGTATAGGATAGATATTTTATCTTCGATGGAAATAAAGAATTTATTTGCGTTCGTAAATAATTTATAAACGATAGCTTTCAGAAGATTGAAAAACGTGAAAAATATGTGTTATACTTTAAAAAATATTTTGTGACTTGCTGTTAAGTATGAATCCATAATAGAAAAATTGGATTCTTGAGTTTTGATCGTGGCTGATCATGGAATATGCCAAGCTAGAGGGAAACCTCACAAAGGAGACAAAATGAAACTATCGTATAAAAAATTATGGGTGAAACTTGTAGAATTAGATATGAAGAAAACAGAGTTTGCTAAGAAAGTGGGAATTAGTTCTGCATCTGTAGCAAAGCTTGGTAAGGGGGCTAACATCACTACAGATGTGCTCGTAAAGATATGCGAGTATCTCAAATGTGATATTGCTGATATTGCGGAAATAGTACCAGATGAATCATCAGAGGAGGAGAGCTAAAATGGCGGATAAAAATACAGCCAATATTGGATTTGAAAAACAAATATGGGATGCGGCTTGTGTGCTCCGTGGAAACATGGATGCCTCAGAATATAAAAATGTCGTTCTGGGATTGATTTTTTTAAAGTATATTTCAGACAGATTTGATGATAAGTACCAAGAACTTGTTGAAGAAGGCGACGGATTCGAGGAAGATATCGATGAATATACTTCTGAAGGCATTTTCTTTGTACCTGCAGGTGCACGTTGGAGTGAGATAGCGGAAAAAGCACATACCCCGGAAATCGGGACAGTTATTGATAATGCTATGCGGGCTATTGAAAAAGAGAATAAACGATTAAAAGACATTCTCCCTAAGAATTTCGCACGTCCGGAATTGGACAAACGAAGATTAGGAGATGTGGTAGATTTATTTACTAATATCCAGATGATCGAACATGGTAGCGAAAAGGATATTTTGGGTCGTACCTATGAGTATTGCCTTTCTATGTTTGCTGAACAAGAAGGCAACTCTTTCTATGTGGTAAATCAGTTTACGTTCCTTGAAAACGGAAATAACCGTCGTCCAGACATTATTCTATTTATAAATGGATTGCCTCTTGTTTTGATGGAATTGAAGAGCCCGGCTAAGGATGAAGTTGGAGCAGAAAATGCATTCCATCAGATTCGAAATTACATGCAGGATATTCCATCTATTTTCTATTATAATGCGATTTGTGTAATTAGTGATTTATCTACGAATAAGGCTGGAACTATCACCTCCGGATTAGATCGTTTTATGGAATGGAAAACAAAAGATGGTAATTATGAAGATACTGCGTATGCGTCCTTTGAAACTTTCTATGAGGGTATGTTCCAAAAGGAACGTTTGCTTGATATTTTGAAGAATTTTATTCTTTTTTCAGGCGTTAGCAATAATCGTTTTAAAGTATTAGCAGGATACCATCAGTATTTTGCAGTACGTAAAGCTATTGAGAAAGCAAAGGTAGCGACAAAGACCGATGGTAAGGGTGGTGTGTTCTGGCATACACAGGGCTCTGGTAAGTCATTGTCGATGGTATTCTATGCACATTTATTGCAAGATGCATTAGACAGCCCGACCATCGTAGTTATGACAGACCGTATTGATTTGGATGATCAGCTCTATGCACAGTTTTCACAATGTGCAGATTTCTTGCGTCAAACACCGGTACAGGCGGAGAGCAAGGAACATCTGAAGTCACTTCTTGATGGCAGAAGTGCGAATGGAATTATATTTACTACGATGTTTAAATTTGAGCGTGGAGAGAAAGCTTTATCGGAACGCAGAAATATTGTTGTTATGGCGGATGAAGCACATCGTGGGCAGTATGGTTTTGATGAGAAAATCGTTATGTCAGAGAATGAAAATGGTGAAAGGGAAGCGCATACAGTAATTGGGAATGCACGTATTATTCATGACGCATTGCCAAATGCTACATTTATTGGATTTACTGGTACGCCGATTTCAGCTAAGGATAGAAATACTCGTGAAGTTTTTGGTGATTATATCGACGTTTATGATATGACACAGGCGGTGGAAGATGGTGCTACTCGTCCGGTTTATTATGAAAGCCGAGTTGTTCATCTGAAGTTGGATGAGAATACATTGGCATTAATTGATTCTACTTACGACATTTTAGAGCAGCAGTCCGACGCGCAAACGATCGAGAAGAGCAAAAAGATGCTTGGCCAGATGGAAAGCGTACTGGGAGCAGATTCTACGATTGAATCTCTTTGTGATGATATCGTTGAGCATTATGAAAAATATAGAGCAAATCTTCTGACGGGCAAGGCTATGATTGTGGCGTATTCTCGTCCGATTGCAATGAAAATTTATCGTCAAATCTTGAAAATTAGACCTGCATGGATAGATAAGGTTGGTGTGGTTATGACTGGCGGCAATAATGATCCAGAGGATTGGAAAGAGATCATCGGAACCAAATCGCACAAAGAAGAGCTCGCAAGGAAGTTTAAAGATAACAATGATCCAATGAAAATAGCTATCGTTGTAGACATGTGGCTTACTGGATTTGACGTACCTTCTTTGTTGAGAAAAAGCCAATTACAGAAGGCACTAGATCAAGACTGATTGAAAATTACAATTTTTTTGCTGGAAAACTCGCTGATAAAGAAATTCAGCCTGCAGAGGTATATGAGTCAATTGGAAAATTACAAATTGTTAATATCACATTAGATCGTGCTGTTGACGATGCACAGGCAATTTTTGAAAGTTTGAATTCTACTGGTAAGGAACTTTCTGAATCTGATTTGATTCGTAACTATGTTTTGATGGGATTAGAGCCATCTGAACAAACTTATGTATATGAACATCTTTGGCGGCCTATGGAACAGCTGTTTATCTATGAAACGCAAGGAACGGTAATGGATGCTTTCTTCCGCCATTACTTGACCATGAAACTTTCTCGTATTCCAAAGCAAGGACGTGTATATGAAGAATTTAAATTGTATCATTTGAATTGTGAATTTGGAACTATCAGAGAATTATGTCAAGATTTGCTTGAATATGCAAAATATTATACAAATATTGTATTCAAGCGAAATACTGACACGGATTTAAAGAAGTTATATGAGGACATTATCGATTTAAGAATGGAAGTATCTTACCCGTTCTTGCTGAAAATTCATCATGACTGCGTAGAAGGACTAATTACATCAGATGAACTGAAGAAAATTTTGAAGCTTTGTATTAGCTATGTTCTGAGACGTGCAATTTGTGAGATCCCGACCAACTCAATGAACAAAACCTTTGCAACATTGAAGAATTATATTAGACCAGATGATTATCTGAATTCTATTAAGGCATTTTTCGTGATGCAGGATACATATAAAGAATTCCCAGATGACGATAAGTTTGAAGGTGCATTTGTAAGCCGTGATATTTATAATATGCGTGCTAGAAATTATATTCTCAGTCGTTTGGAAAACTTTGAAAACAAAGCTCCAATTATAATAGAGAATTACACCATTGAGCATATTATGCCGCAGAACAAAAATCTTTCTTTAGAGTGGCAAGCTGATCTTGGTACTGAGTGGCAAGAGGTTCAGAAAAAGTATTTACATACAATTGGCAATCTTACTTTGACTGCATATAATTCTGAAATGAGTGACAGGCCTTTCTTGGAAAAGATGGATATGCCGGGTGGATTCAAAGAAAGTGCACTTAGGCTTAATAAATATGTGGTTTTGCAAAATAAGTGGAATGAAAAACATATCCAAGAGAGGGCAAACGAATTAGCAAAGAAAGCAGAATCTATTTGGCCATATCCAACTTTAACAGTTGCAGAACTTGCGCCATATCAAGTAGAAGATAAAACAGTGCAGAAATATTCCTTGGAAACATATGATGTGAATGCTTTTACAAGAATACTATTCGAGTCTTTAGATAAGCGCATTATGAACTTATCCCCTGCGGTTAAGAAGGAATATAAAAAGTTGTATGTTGCCTATAAACTGGATACTAATTTTGTTGATATTGTTTTTCAGAAACAAAGATTACGTATCTCGATTAATATGAAGTTTTCAGAGATTAATGACCCTAATGGTATTTGCAAAGATATTACTGGCTTAGGACGTTGGGGAAATGGCGATGTAGAATTGTTTATGGAGCATCAGGATGAATTAGAGCAAATCATGGAAATTGTGAAACAATCCTTTGATGCACAGGCAGAGTGATGATTTCTGAATAGGCCAAGTCGAAAGCTCTCCCGGCGGCTAACATCAAGTAGGACGTATCGTGTCATGTGGAGACTATAATAGGGCTACGTCGTACAGATTCGTGAAAATCCTTGAATTTACGCACTTTTGCAGCTTTTTCAATTTCGGCAGAACCGATGTGAAAAGGAATAAAAAGCAGATAGTGGACAGAATTCATGTCGTTGTCGGCTATAGAGTCGACACGAGGGACACAATATTCTTTGATGAATAAAAGTGAATAAAATAGCCAATTTGGCAGGGATATTTAATTACAAATATTGAATATCCCTGCCTTTTATTTTTCTATTCAAGGAGGTGTCTATATGTTAAAGATAAGGCTTCAAGGGACAAAAAATGACATACGTTGGTTTGTACGTTTACTTCAGAGAGATAAACGATTTGAAGTGAATAATGTTTCAACTTTTTTCGATAATGTTGGAACAGATAAATATAAACGTGTGTATGCAGAAGTATCAAGAAAGAAAAAGGATTCTGGTAAGAAACCAAGTAACGTTATGCAGGTAGAAGAAAAATGCCACTATGTAGGAAGTGGCATGGTGATTCGATAGAAATGGAGGTACAGACTTGAAAGTACAGGAGGGATACCGACTTGGCAGCATTGTTCGCAGAGATTTTTGCCCTGCGTTACAAATAGATGCAGATTCCGAGCAGGTTGTAACTTCAATGCTGAATCAGAATTTTGTCCCCATCGTTGATGGCCGGAATGCTCTATGCGGGATTCTGACAAGGAAACGGCTGATTGAATTTCTGGCACAAGCTCGTGATAAAAAAGAATAAGTCCTGCATCTTTAGACGGTCTTAATACAGATACGCATTCTCTTTTACCTTCTTTACTTCCTTTGATTTATAATTAAGGGCACATAAAGGGGTATAAAGGAGGATTGCAGTTATGGGAGTAGTGTTGTTAAAAAGGAAGTTGACTTCGTTTCAAATTATCATCCTCGGGTTTTCTGGTGTGATCCTTTTCGGCACCTTCCTTTTAATGTTGCCGTTTTCCAGCCGAAGCGGACTGGCAACGCCTTTCTCGGATGCATTGTTTACTTCTACCTCAGCAGTTTGTGTAACTGGACTCATTATACATGATACGGCAACATATTGGTCGACCTTCGGCCAGTTTGTAATTTTACTGCTGATTCAGATTGGAGGCATGGGGGTTATTACCATAGCCGCATCTTTTGCAATGATTTCCGGTCGGAAGATTTCTTTGATGCAGCGCTGTACCATGCAGGAGGCGATTTCAGCGCCAAAGGTAGGGGGAATCGTTCGCTTGACTGGCTTTATCGTCAGGGTGACACTGGTGATGGAACTGCTGTGTGCAGCCGTGATGGCGCCGGTGTTTTGCCGTGATTTCGGGAAAAAGGGACTTTGGATGGCACTGTTTCATTCCGTGTCCGCTTTTTGTAACGCAGGCTTTGATCTATTGGGTGTGCGCACTCCCTTTTCCTCCCTGACCAGCTATGCAGCAAATCCAGTCATAAACTTTACTATTATGTTCTTAATTGTGTTTGGAGGCATTGGCTTTCTGACTTGGGATGATATTCGGACAAATCGATTGCATTTGCACAAATATCGGATGCAGAGTAAGGTGATTCTTTGTACCACAGCGGTTTTATTGATCGTTCCGGCAATGTACTTTTATTTTTTTGAGTTTGCTGATCTTACCCGAAAGGAACGGCTTTTATCTTCTCTTTTTCAAGCTGTAACACCACGAACAGCTGGCTTTAATACGGTGGAATTAACTGATTTGAGTGAGGCGGGACAATTTATCACCATTGCGCTGATGCTGATCGGCGGTAGTCCCGGGTCTACCGCAGGCGGTTTAAAAACAACAACCATTGCTGTTTTGCTTACTACTGCGATTTCTACCTTTCGGCGCAGAGAAAATGCCAACCTCTTTGGACGTCGCATTGATGATGATGTCGTAAAAAATGCAGCGACAATTTCGCTTATGTATATCACGCTATGTTGTACCGGTGGCCTTATCATCAGCGTTTCCGAAGGACTTCCCATGCTTACCTGCCTTTTTGAAACTGCCTCAGCTGTTGGCACAGTCGGCCTGTCCCTGGGAATTACGCCGGAACTGAATCTGCTCTCACGGAGTGTTTTGATTCTGCTGATGTTTTTTGGACGAGTCGGTGGCCTTACATTAATTTTTGCGGCCTTGTCCAGTACACAAAAGAAAGTTTCAAAACTACCAAAGGAAAAAATAACAGTAGGATAAAGGAGACATTATGAAATCAATTCTTCTAATTGGTCTGGGGCGATTTGGAAAGCATATTGCCCTGCACTTAAATCATTTGGGCCATCAAGTGATGGCGGTAGATACTTCGGAGGAACGTGTAGAGGCTGTTCTGCCCCTTGTTACCAATGCACAGATTGGAGACAGTACGAATGCCGATTTCTTGGAATCTCTCGGTGTTCGCAACTATGATGTATGCATTGTGGCCATCGGCAACAACTTTCAAAGTTCACTGGAAACAACTTCTCTGCTCAGTGAATTAGGAGCGAGGTTTGTAGTTTCCAGAGCTGCAACTGATGTTCAGGAAAAATTTTTGCTGCGTAACGGTGCAAATGAAGTAGTCTACCCGGAAAAACAGCTCGCAAAGTGGACAGCAATCCGTTACAGTGCGGATCACATTCTCGATTACATAGAACTGGATGAAAATCATGCCATGTTTGAGATTCCCATTCCCAAAGATTGGGCGGACCATTCGATTGGAGAGCTTGATATTCGTAAAAAATTTAATATTAACATTATGGGAATCAAGAAAAGCGGCAAGCTGGAGTTATCTATTTCTTCAGACACAGTGCTGAAAGCAGGAGATACCATGTTGGCGTTGGGAAGTAACAGAAATTTGCAAAAGTGCTTTCATACTTGATTTTAAGAAAAATCAAAGGAATTGAGGGGTGAATCCATGCAGGATGTTATTTTACTTGTAAGTACATCAGCCATATTTATTTTTGGGTATTTTCTGATGAATAAACTGGATGTTTTTCTGGAAAACAATTTTGAGCCGATTACCCAGGATCAAATCACACAAATAGCACTATGGAGGGATTCCAAAAAATCACCTGTCATCGATTTTTTCATTGGATGCCTGAACAAATTTGCCGTGGATCAGTCGCAGATGTAGGTTTTGACGTTGTGTGTTATAATATTGAAAAAGGGAATCGCTTTTACTTGAGTGACAGATAGGAGGGTTAAAATGGAACTGCCAAGACAAGATCCGGATCAGCTTCTTCGTGCGATCCGTAACGATGCATCCACTAAGAAAAGCGGAAAACTCAAAATCTTTTTCGGTTATGCCGCAGGTGTCGGAAAGACCTATGCCATGCTTCAGGCGGCTCATCAGGCTAAGGAGCGTGGCATCGATGTGGTTGCTGGATACATAGAACCCCATGCCCGACCCCAGACGATGGCACTTCTGGACGGCTTGGAGCAACTTCCTGTGAAACAAGTTGCTTACGAAGGAATGATCCTTCGTGAATTTGATATTGATGCTGCGCTCAAGCGAAATCCCCAGCTCATACTGGTGGATGAGTTTGCCCATACCAACGCCGAAAGCAGTCGGCACACGAAGCGGTATCAGGATGTTCAGGAACTGCTAAATACTGGAATTGATGTCTATACGACTGTAAATGTCCAACATATCGAGAGCCTCAACGATACAGTAGCCTCTATCATCGGAATTCTTGTGCGGGAGCGCATTCCGGATTCCACCTTTGATCAAGCAGATCAGGTAGAACTGGTGGATATTGAGCCTGCGGAGTTGCTGGAACGACTGGCAAGTGGAAATGTGTACCGGGAAGATCAGGCGCAGCGGGCAACAGTTAATTTTTTCACGCTGGAAAATCTCACCGCATTGCGGGAAATCGCCCTCCGTCGGTGCGCTGACCGGGTGAACTTGCTGACGGAAAGCGCCAGAGTACAGAGCCGAGGCGATTACCATACAGACGAGCGCATTCTGGCATGTCTTTCCTCGTCGCCATCCAACGCAAAAATCATTCGGACTGCTGCAAGGATGGCAAGAGCCTTTCGGGGAACATTTACCGCTCTTTATGTGGAAACGTCAAATACAGCGGCGATGAATGACGATGATAAAAAGCGTTTGCAGGATAATAAGCGTCTGGCCCAGCAACTTGGCGCTGCGATTGAGACAAGTTATGGCGATGACGTGCCTTATCAGATTGCGGAATTTGCCCGTCTTTCCGGCATCTCAAAAATCGTAATTGGACGAAGTACCATTGCACGAAAGAATATTTTCAGCAAGCCCACCTTGACGGAACGTCTGATTTCCAGTGTACCTAATCTGGATATTCATGTGATACCGGATGCCAGCACAGGAACCAGCTATCAGGAAAAAAAGAGTAAGGCGCAGGTAGATGCGATGCCCCTGCGTGATGTTCTGAAGAGTATAGTCGTATTGCTGGTAGCTACACTAATTGGCTGTGGCTTTGACGCTCTTGGGTTCACGGAGAGTAATATTATCGCAGTTTATATATTAGGCGTACTTGTGACCGCTGTAATCACAACCAACCGACTGTGCGGGATTCTGACCTCGGTTGTCAGTGTGCTGGTTTTCAATTTCTTTTTTACCACTCCGAGACTGACATTCCATTTTGACGATCCGAACTATATTGTTACCTTTACCATTATGTTTATAGTAACACTGCTTTCCGGATCTCTCGCTACCCGGCTGAAAGAAAATGCGAAACAATCTGCCCATACAGCTTACCGTACAAAGATTCTTTTTGAAACCAACCAGCTTCTGCAAAAAGAGCAGGATGAGAATGCGGTAATCACCGCTACGGCAGGGCAGCTCATGAAACTGCTGAAAAAAGATATTGTCGTCTACCTGTCTGATGGTAAAGAACTTGCCACCCCTAACGTTTTTCGTGCTGTTAATAGCATTCAGGAAGATTTAATTTCTGAGAACGAGAAAGCAGTCGCCGATTGGGCCTTCCGAAACAATAAACACGCCGGTGCCACAACAGATACATTATCCAGTGCAAAGTGTTTATACCTTGCGATTCGGGTTAACCAGAATGTATATGGAGTAGCTGGTATTGCTGTGAACGGTACTCCATTGGACTCTTTTGAAAATAGCGTGCTTCTTTCCATTCTTGGCGAGTGCGCATTGGCGCTGGAAAACATCAAAAATGCCAAGGAGAAGGAGGAAGCGGCTGTCCTGGCACAAAATGAACAACTTCGTGCCAACCTGCTGCGGGCAATCTCCCATGATCTTCGGACGCCTTTGACAGCGATTTCCGGCAGCGCAGACAATTTGCTTGCAAATTATAAAAAAATGGACGATGCACTACGGGAGCAGACCTTTACTGATATTTATGACGATTCCATGTGGCTAATCAATCTGGTTGAAAATTTGTTAGCAGTCACACGAATTGAGGGCGGACAGGTCAATCTAACTCGGAGTATCGAACTCATGGATGAGGTTGTTTCTGAAGCGCTGAAGCACATCAACAGAAAAAGTAAAGAACACACCATTCGTGTGACCAGCGGTAAAGACTTTATCCTTGCCCACATTGACGCGAAGCTGATCGTTCAGGTGATTATCAATTTGGTTGACAACGCCATCAAATATACCCCTGTCGGTTCAGTAATTGAAATACACACCGATCAAAAAGAGCAATGGGTCACGGTTTCCGTTTCCGACAACGGCCCTGGGATTCCCGATGAGCAGAAACCCCGTATTTTCGATATGTTTTATAGTGGGGCCAATAAAGTGGTCGACAGCCGCAGAAGCCTTGGATTGGGGCTGTCCCTCTGTAAGTCCATTGTGACCGCCCACGGCGGCACGATTTCCGTATCAGACAATCAGCCAAATGGCACTGTTTTTAAATTTACATTACCTGCAGAGGAGGTAGAACTTCATGAATAAACCTTTGATATTAGTGGTTGAGGATGACCCGTCTGTACGAAATCTCATTACGACCACTTTAAAAACAAATGATTATCGTTATGTGGTAGCACCTAATGGCTCGGCAGCCATTATGGAGGCCACATCGCACAATCCTGAAATCATCTTACTGGATTTGGGCTTGCCGGATATGGATGGCATTCAAGTCATTCAAACGGTTCGCTCTTGGTCCAATGTTCCGATTATTGTAATCAGCGCCCGAAGCGAGGATAACGATAAAATCAAGGCGCTGGATGCCGGAGCGGACGATTATTTGACAAAGCCCTTTTCGGTAGAAGAACTGCTGGCACGACTTCGGGTGACGCAGCGAAGACTCTCTCTGATGACGGCAGAGATGTTTACTGCCAGTTCTGTATTTGTGAATGGTAAGTTGAAAGTGGATTATGCCGGGGGATGCGCTTATCTGGATGAAAACGAACTTCACCTGACACCCATTGAGTATAAGCTGTTGTGTCTGCTGTCCAAGAATGTCGGCAAGGTACTGACCCATACCTTTATCACACAAAATATCTGGGGCCGCAGTTGGGATAACGATGTGGCTTCGCTGCGGGTATTTATGGCAACATTGCGAAAAAAACTGGAGCCAACCGAGGAGTCTCCACAATATATTCAAACACATATTGGTGTGGGCTACCGCATGATGAAAATAGAATAACGCTATGAGGACGGCCAGTGTTCTCTATGAAAAATAGACGATTGAGTTTCGGATTGCCCTAATCATTTTTTGTTATTTGGAAAGAGCCAGACGCAAAGACGCAGAGCCGATAATCGATGAGATATTCTCACGGTTATCGGCTCTTTCTTTTTTGATTTTTAGGAATAAGCACTCCAAACACAAAACCGTTGCTATTTAACAGCGATGATTTGCGCTTGAGATGTCGCGGCGGTTGAAACCAAACATTTCTGCCGCCCGCCTCCTCCGGGCAAGTATAATATTGCATCGGCATTATCGTTCCATGTATTTCAGTATAATAATGGCTGTTCTTGGCGCGCCA
>ENA-OPXX01000421-OPXX01000421.1-human-gut-metagenome-genome-assembly--contig:-NODE-421-length-39697-cov-6.365849_pt1 | contig 39697 bp, 36 predicted proteins | sample MGYA00241771_ERZ502046 | MGnify/ENA primary metagenome ERZ502046 (study PRJEB25962, sample SAMEA2042006) | human gut metagenome | biome: human gut; feature: human-associated habitat; material: faeces...
GGAGCGTCTGGCTAAGCTGGCCGGCGGCGTGGCTGTCATCAAGGTCGGTGCTGCTACCGAAGTTGAGATGAAGGACAAGAAGCTGCGCATCGAGGATGCTCTGAACGCTACCAAGGCAGCTGTGCAGGAGGGTGTTGTGGCCGGCGGCGGTACCGCTCCCATCAATGCCATCCCCGCTGTGCGCGCTCTGTGCGACACGCTGGAAGGCGACGAGCGCACCGGTGCCAAGATCGTGCTGAAGGCTCTGGAAGCTCCTCTGCGCCAGATCGCCAAGAACGCCGGTCTGGAGGGCAGCGTCATCATCGACAAGATCGTTTCTGCCAACAAGCCCAACTACGGCTTCGATGCCCAGAACGAGGTCTTTGTCGAGGATATGATCGCCGCTGGCATCGTGGACCCGACCAAGGTCACCCGTTCCGCTCTGGAGAATGCAGCTTCCGTTGCTGAGATGGTGCTGACCACCGAGAGCCTTGTGGCTGACCTGCCGGAACCTCCGGCTCCCGCCGCACCTGCCGGCGGTGACATGGGCGGCATGTACTAATCCGTACCAGTCTTTCTTAATAAGATACGCCAGAGAGGTGGAATTTCTCTTCGGAGAGGTTCCACCTCTTTTTATGTATACCCTGCACCCCTGCTGCCCACCCTAACCATACGGAAAGGGGGCGCGGGGATGTCCGGCAAACGAGTGCTGGCGGTGTATGCTGCCTTGCTGCTGGGGTTTATGGTGGTGCTGTGCCGGTTGTATCTGCTGGCGCAGCACCCCGCCTATGCCGCGCGGGCGGCGGCGCAGAGCACGGTCACCCTGCAGCTGCCCGCCCGGCGGGGCAGCTTTTACGATGCACAGGGGCAGCTGCTCACCGGGTTAGAGGAGCGCTGGCAGGTGGTGTGTTTTCCCGGGCAGGGCAATTACGACCGGCTGTATGCCTGCACGGACGCCGCCGGGCAGGCGCTTTTGTACCGCAGCCGCAGCCGCGCCGCACCATTTTTGCTGGAGGTGAACTGCGACCCCGCCCGCCTTGGACTGACCGGTTACCCCACCGCCCGGCGGTATGCCGCAGTGCCGTTGTGTCAGCATCTGCTGGGCTATCTGGATAGCACAGGTCACGGCGCTGCGGGGCTGGAAAAGGCATTGGACGCCGTGCTTTCCGGCACAGGGGAGCACAGCAGCCTTGTCTGCGCCGTCACAGCGCAGGGTACGCTGCGCACCGGCGAGACGCCCAAACTTTTGCAAGCCGACAGCGGGGCGCTGGGTGTGCAGCTGACCATCTCCCGTCCGGTGCAGCGGGCGGTGGAAGCGGTGGCGTCCACCACTATGCAAAGCGGCTGCATTCTGGTGCTGGATACCGCCACGGCGGCGGTGCGTGCCAGCGTCAGTGTGCCGGGCTACGACCCGGAGCACCTTGCCGACAGTTTGCAGGCGGCGAACAGCCCCTTCCTGAACCGGGCGCTGCAAAGCTATGCGGTGGGCTCGGTGTTCAAGCCGGTGCTGGCGGCGGCTGCACTGGAAGCGGGCTTGCAGCCGGTTTTCGAGTGCACCGGCGCGGTGATGGTGGATGGGCAGATCTTCCGCTGCGCGGGCGGGGTGCCGCATGGGCAAGTAGACCTTGCCGCTGCGCTGGAAAAAAGCTGCAACGGCTATTTTATCTGCCTGGGGCAGCAGCTGGGCGCGGAAAAACTGTTGGACGCCGCCAAGGCGTTCGGATTTGGACAGAGCCTGCCGCTGGCAGAAGGGCTTGCCGCCGAGGCCGGGCAGTTGCCTGCCCCGCAGGAGCTGGTGCAAAGCGGACAGCTGGCCAATTTCAGCTTTGGGCAGGGCAGCCTGCTGGCGACACCCATGCAGGTTGCGGCGCTGTTCAACACCATTGCAGCGGACGGCGTATACCGCGCGCCCTATGTGCTGCAAGCCACGCTGGACGAGACTACCGGGCAGCCGGTGGAGCCCCTTAGCCACCCTCGGGGACGGCGGGTGCTCCCGGCGCAGAGCGCAGCGCTCTTGCGCACTATGTTAGTGCAGGTGGTGCAGCAGGGCACCGCGCAGGATGCCGCCGGGGTTTCCGGCGGGGCGGGCGGCAAGACCGGCACCGCCCAGACCGGGCAGTTCACCCCGGAGGGCACCGAGCGCTGCAACCTGTGGTTTGCGGGGTTCTGGCCGGCAGAAAAGCCCTGCTACACCATTGTGGTGCTGCAGGACGGCGCGGTGCATACGGCGTATTCCGGTGCAGCCATCTTTGCACAGGTGTGCGCCGCGCTGGAAGCGGCGGGATAAATGCGCGGATTCCGCTTGCAATTTTGGCTTTGTTATGCTACTATATAGTTGTGTTTTTGCGTGGATTTCCGTATTTACAAATAAAAGGAGCGTTACGATTCATGTCTGTTATCGAAATTGTTGGCGGTGCCATTCTGCTGGTGGCTTCGCTGGTCATCGTTTTCCTCACCCTCATGCAGCACACCCACGGTCAGGGTCTGTCCGGTGCCATCAACGGCAGCGTGGGCGGTGCCAACAATGCACGTCTGACCCCGGCGGATCAGATGCTGGCTAAGGTCACCCGCATTGCAGGCGTGGTGTTCTTTGTGGTCGCTATTCTGGCCTGTCTGTTCGCAGGCCGTCTGGCAGGCTGAGAAGGCGTTGCAGCCCCGTGAACGGACGGGGCTGTTTTTCTGTGCAGAAAAAAGTGCGGGCAGCCGGTTCTGCGGGCTGCCGCAAAGAGGGGACAGGGGAAAGCGCCCGTCCCAAGGCAGGGCTGTGCTCCGCAGGAGATGCACGGCCACGGAAGTGAAGGAGAAAATATTTTATGGCAATGCGCGATAAAATTGAGCACGCGATCCAGAATCAGCCGTGCACCGTAAAGGATCTGAAAAATAAGTTCGGCGGGGATCGCGGCGCAGACCGCAAGGTGATGGAGGCCGTGGACCAGCTGGTGCACGAGGCCGTCATCTGCCAGCGTCAGGGCGTGTTCTTCACCGTGCGCAGCGGCCGTGCCGACAAGGCACTGCTGTGCAAGGTGGTAAAGCTGGGCAAAAACTTTGCCTTTGTCATGCTGGAGGACGGCACCAGCGATATCTTTATCCCCGGCCGGTTCACCCGCGGCGCAATGCCCGGCGACAAGGTGTTGGTGGAAAAGTTTGCACACCCCCGGGTAGAGGGCAGCGATGAGGGCGAGATCCTTGCTGTTCTGGAAGAGAAGAACGCGCTGGTGGGTACCATGCACCGCATGGAGGGCCGCCTGAAGTTCGTACCGGACGATTGCCCCGCTATCTCCATGCAGGTCATGCGGGACTGCGAAGGCAGCGCCAAGGACGGCGACAAGGTGGCAGTGGAGATCCTGCTGCGCGGCAACCGTCAGGAGGATCACCGCGTGGGCGTGGCCATGCGCTTTGGCAGCTGTGACGAAGCCAAGCGCTGCGCAAAGGCACTGCTCTACGCGCAGGATATCCGCAGCCGCTTCCCGGACAAGGTGCGGGAGGAAGCCAAAAAGCTGGACAACGCCGAGGTGTCTGCTGCGGACTGCGAGGGCCGCATGGATCTGCGCGCTCTGCCCATCTTTACCATCGACAGCGCCGAGACCAAGGATATCGACGATGCTATCAGCCTGACCAAGACCCCGGACGGCGGCTTTGAGCTGGGCGTGCATATCGCGGATGTTTCCAACTACGTCAAGCCCGGCACCGAACTGGACAACGAAGCCTTCAGCCGCGCTACCAGCGTCTACTACGCCGATCAGGTGGTGCCCATGCTGCCCAAGCAGCTGTCCAACGGCATCTGCAGCCTGAACGAGGGCGTGCTGCGGCTGGCTTTCTCCTGCCTGATGCGGCTGGATAAGGACGGCAACCTGACCGATTACCGCTTTGTCAAGTCCGTCATCCGCAGCCGGGTCAAGGGCGTGTACTCCGAGATCAACGCCCTGCTGGCCGGCAACGCCGATGACGAGCTGACCGGCAAGTACCACGAGGTACTGGCACAGCTGCCTGCCATGAAGGAGCTGTACGGCCACCGTGCCCGCCTGCGCAAGGAGCGCGGCTGCATGGATATCGAGAGCGGCGAGGTAAAGCTGATCCTCGATGAGGACGGCCACTGCATCGATGTGAAAAAGCGCACCTCCGGCGAGAGCGAAGCCATGATCGAGGAGTTCATGCTGCTGGCAAACCAGTGCGCCGCCCACTTTGCCCGGGTGAAGCAGATCCCCTTTGTGTACCGCGTGCATGAGGAGCCTAACGCCGAAAAGCTGGAGCGTCTGCACGGTCTGCTGCAGGCCTGCGGCGTCAACGACCACTTTGCCAAGGACGTGCCCACCCCCAAGGAGTTGAGCGCTATTCTGGAGGGCGTGCGCGGCACTGCCTATGAGCAGATCATCAACACCGGGATGCTGCGCTGTATGTCCAAGGCCGTGTATGAGGAAAAGCCCAAGGGTCACTACGGTCTGGTTCTGCAGGACTATGCCCACTTCACCAGCCCCATCCGCCGCTACCCGGACCTGGCTATCCACCGTATCATGACCGCCCAGCTCAAGGGCACCGATAAGGACACCATGATCCTGCGTTACAGTGAGTTTGCCGAGGATGTCAGCAAGCAGGCCAGCGAGCGCGAGGTGATCGCCATGCAGATCGAGCGCAAGGCCGAGGACTGCTACAAGGCCGAGTATGCCCGCCGCCATCTGGGCGAGTGCTACGAGGGCCGCATCTCCGGCGTGACCCAGCGCGGCCTGTTCATCGAACTGGAAAACGGCGTGGAGGGCTTTGTGCCCGCTTCCAGCCTGACCGCCACCGGCACTATGCTCACCGAGGGCGTCCGCCTTTCCGACCCTGTTTCCGGCAAGAACTGGAATCTGGGCGATACCATGATGATCACCATCGTGCGTGCAGATGTCAATCTGGGCAAGATCGACTTTGAGGTCGCCCCGGAAAGCGCAAAGCAGTAACCTTATAATAGAACAAAAGCAGACTGCCCCCGAAGCAGCGCACAAGACCGTGCTGTTTCGGGGGCGGTTTTTATGCTTTGCTGCAAAAGCTGTAAAAAAGTTAAAATTCCCTCTTGCATTCTGCCTGATTCGTGCTATAATAGTAAGGCAATCGTTTCCAAGGCCGCTCGACGGGGTAGCCGATATTGAAGGTTGTGATGGGCACATACATTAAATATGGCCCCAATACGTCAGAACCAGAATTGAGGTGAAAAGAATGAAACAGGGTATCCATCCGAACTACGTTGACTGCACCATTACCTGCGCTTGCGGTAATGTCATCAACACTCGTTCCACCAAGCCCGAGATCCACGTCGAAGTTTGCTCCAAGTGCCATCCTTTCTACACTGGCAAGCAGAAGCTGGTTGACACCGGCGGACGTGTTGAGCGCTTCAACAAGCGTTTCGGCCGTAAGTAATTATAGGCTATCTCATGCCGCTTCCTTCGGGAGGCGGCATTTTTGCGTTTTGCGCGGGCAAATATTTCGTTTTCCCACACAGGATTGTCTTAATTTAAACACATTTTCCGTCTAAACTATAGCAGTTCCAAACCGGAAAGCACTGGCTCTACGCCGCTTTCCGCAAAACAGCTTCTGAATAAAAGGAGAGTTTGCTGTGATCGAAGTTTCTCACCTGAGCAAGTCCTACGGCAGCCGCCCTGCCGTGCAGGATCTCTCGTTTACGGTGCCGGACGGCCAGATCTACGGCCTGCTGGGGCCCAACGGCGCGGGCAAATCCACCATTATGAATATCCTCACCGGCTATCTGGCACCCACCGAGGGCGAGGTGAAGGTAGCCGGGTTCCGTCTGCCGGAGCAGGCACAGCAGGCCAAAGCCTGTGTGGGCTACCTGCCGGAGCAACCGCCGCTCTACCCGGAAATGACCGTGCAGGAGTATCTGGACTTTGTGGCAGAACTCAAGGGGTATCAAAATGGTTTGTGTTGGAATTGACGTTGCCAAGGATAAGCACGCCGCACCGGGCTGGAAGAAGTGCTGCCCCGGGTCATCCGCAGCCTGTCCAAGGGCTACCGTCAGCGCGTGGGCATTGCGCAGGCGCTGCTGGGCAGCCCGCAGCTCATCATTCTGGATGAGCCCACCGTGGGGCTGGACCCCGCGCAGGTCATCGAGATCCGCAACCTCATCCGGGAACTGGGCAAGGCGCACACGGTCATTCTGTCCAGCCACATCCTCAGCGAGGTGCAGGCCGTGTGTCAGCAGGTGCTCATCCTGTCTAAAGGGCGTCTGGTGGCTGTGGGCAGCCCGGAGGAACTGGGCGAGACTTTGAACCCCGGCAGCCGCCTGCGCGCCACCGCGCAGGGCGAGACCGATACCGTGCTTGCCGCAGTGCGCAGCGTGCCGGGTATCTGCCGGGTAGAACTGGAAAGCGCTGCAGACGGTCAGGTCACCTTTACCGCCGAGAGCGAGGACGCCGCCGACCGCCGCGCCGCCGTGTCCCGGGCACTGACCGAGGCCGGCTGCACCGTGCTGGCGCTTGCCGCCGAGAATCGCAGCCTTGAGGAGGTATTCCTTGCGCTGACCGAAAAAACGCCGGAGCAGGACACCCCGGCAGAAGGGGAGGGGAACTGAGATGGCTGCTATCTTTAAACGAGAGCTCCGCAGCTGCTTTCACGGCATGATCGGTGCGGTGCTTACCGCCTTTATGCTGGCGTCTACGGCCATCTACTTTGTGGCGCTGAATCTGGGCTACGGTCTGCCGGATTTTGGCTACTACACGCTGTGCCGCACCATTTTTGTGCTGCTGCTCTACATCCCGGTGCTCACCATGCGCTCCTTTGCGGAGGAACGCCACAGCCGCACCGACCAGCTGCTGCTCACAAGCCCGGTGTCGGTGGGCGGCATCGTGCTGGGCAAATATTTTGCCCTTTGCGTCATTTTTGCGCTGCCCTGCCTTGTGGATGCGGGCATGATCCTTGTGCTGAAGGTGCTGGGCGCTACCGGCACCAGCACACTGGCCAATTTTTCCGCGCTGCTGTGCTATTACCTTATGGGCTGCGCCGCCATTGCCATTGGGGTATTCCTTTCCAGCCTGACCGAAAACCAGATCATCGCCGCTGTGTCCGGCGTGGCGGCGCTGCTGCTGGCTTATATGATGCCCAGTCTGCGCACCATGTTCACTACCGGCAGCGCGGTGGCACTGGCGCTGTTTACCGCTATTGCCGCCGTGCTCAGCGTAACGGCGGGGCTGCGCAGCAAAAGCTTTACGCTGGGCTGTCTTTCCTTTGCGGGGTGCTGCGTGGCGCTTACGGCGCTGTTCCTGCTCAAGAGCAGCTGGCTGACCGAAGCTTTCAGCGCGGTGCTCAGCGCCCTGTGCCTGTTTACCCCCTTTGAAGAATTTGTCAACAGCAGCTTTTCCATCCCCACACTGGTCTACTACCTGACCGTGGCGGCGGTGTTCCTGTTCTTCACTGCGCAGGGGCTGGAAAAGCGCCGCTGGAACTGAGAGGAGGCCGCAATGATGAAATGGAACAAGAACGCATCCTCTCAGAAAGGCAGGGTATTCCGCAGCGGGCTGCTGTCCACCGCCATGCTGGCAGCAGTGCTGGTGCTGGCGGTACTGCTCAACCTGCTGGTGCGGGCGATCCCCACAAAATATACCGAGTTCGACCTCTCCGAAGCCAAAATGTACACCCTGAGCGACAGCACCAAAGCGCTGGTGGAGGGGCTGGAAAAGGATGTGCACATCTATTACCTCTGCGAAACCGGCAGCGAGGATGCCATCATCACAAAGCTGCTGGATCACTACGCCGCCGAGAGCGGGCACCTGAGCTGGGAACAGAAGGACCCCACCCTGTACCCCACCTTTGCCGCAAAGTACGGTGCGGAGAATGTTTCCACCGGCAGTCTGATCGTCACCTGCGGGGAGAACAGCACCGTGCTGGATGCCGCCGACCTGTACGAGTACGACTACACCGACTACTACACCACCGGCTCTGCCAGCGTGACTTTTGGCGGCGAAAAGCGGATCACCTCTGCCATCTATAAGCTTACCGCAGCCGGGCAGAGCCACGCCTACTATACCACCAACCACGGCGAACAGTCCCTGACCGACTCCCTGACCGATGCGCTGGACGCCCAGAATATCGACGCCCAGCCGCTGGACCTGCTTACAAGCACCATCCCGGAGGACTGCGACCTGCTCATCATCAACGCACCCACCACCGATTTTACCGCAGGGGACGGCCTTGTGGATGAGATCAGCCAGCTGGAAAATTATCTGGCGGCGGGCGGAAAACTGCTGCTGACCAGCAGTGTCTACGCCCAGACTCCGCAGCTGGACGCCGTGCTGGCGCAGTTCGGCCTTGCCCGCGCAGAGGGCATGGTGGTGGAGGGCGACAGCAGCAAGGCACTGTATAACTCTGCATGGTCGCTGCTGCCGGACTACGGCACGCCCACCGAGAGCACCGCGCTGAACGGCGTGAACACCAATACCCATGTCATGTTGTCAGTGGCACAGGGCATCACGGTCACCGAGACCGAGGATGTCACCGCCGAGCCGCTGCTGAACAGCTCCTCCGCTGCCTATGCCAAGACTGATATCGACGACCTTACCACCATGGAGCGGGAGGACGGGGACACAGACGGCCCCTTTGCACTGGCTGTCTGGGCACGGAACGAGGATACCGGTGCCGAGGTCCTCTGGATCGGCTGCCCCAACATGGATAACGAGCAGCTTTATCAGTCCATGCCCGGCAACCTGACCTTTTTGCAGGGCTGCGCTGCTTCGCTGGTGGGGCAGGATGTCCTTGTGGACACCAAGGCGCTGGAAGCCGAGCCCATCACGGTGGCGGGCTCTACTGCCGCAGCACTGGGGCTGATCTTTGTGTTCGTGCTCCCGGCGGCGGTGCTCATTGCCGGGGCAGTGGTGGTGCTGCTGCGCCGCCGCAGATAAGGAGACCGCCATGAAAACAAAACAGCGTGTCCTGCTGGCGCTGCTGGCAGCGGCAGTGCTGCTGGGCGCTGCACTGTGGGCGGTGACCCGCAGCAACGAAAAAGCCGAGCAGGCCGCCGGCGCCGCCGCCGAGGGCAGCATCCCCCTTTCCAGCTTTGCCGCCGAGGACTTGGAGCAGATCGAGTACACCTATAACGGTGAGACCTACACTCTGCAATATTCCGGCGGCAGCTGGCTGCTGGCACAGGACCCTGCCTATCATCTGGACGAAAGCGCCTGCAACACCATGCGCACTGCCCTGATGGCACTGAATGCCAAGCGCAGCCTGACGCCGCAGGCAGGGGAGGACTACGGTCTGGACAGCCCGCAGCTCACCGTCACGGTAACAGCGACAGGGCAGAGCACCACCCTGACCTTCGGGGCAGAAAACCCGGTAACCGGGGATCTCTATGCGCAAAAAGCCGGGGACGATGCCATCTACACTGTCAGCGGCAACAAAGCCGCCTGCTTCCAGCTGGATAAGGCCGGGCTTTTCGGCAGCTTCTGCCCCACAGGGCTTACGGCTTCTGCCATTACGCAGGTAGCCTGCACGCTGGCTGACGGCACCTCCGTCACCCTGAACGCCGTCAGCGAGCCTGCCGAAAGCGGCACTGACAGCACGGACACCGACAGCGCTTCTTCTACTGCCTACGAGACAGTGTGGCGGCTGGCTTCTGACCCCACTGCCAGCCTTGCACAGGACAAGGTGCAAAGTCTGCTGTCTGCCCTGTGCACCTATGCCACCGCTCAAACTACGGACGCCGACCTTTCTGCCTGCGGTTTTGATGCACCGGTATTCACCGCAGCCGTTACCAGCGAGGATGGCTCCACCGTGCAGCTGGCCTACGCCTGCGGCACGGACGGGTGGTATCTGCAGGTGGAAGGGGAACCCTCGGTATACACGGTGGATACCAGCACTGTGCAGGCGCTTCTGCTGACCGAAAACGACCTGAAAACGCAGGAATAATTGCTTTGATACGCTGCACCGAAACCAAGGTGCAGCGTATATTTTTTTGCAGCTTTTTATAAAGTTGCGGCAAACATCGGCAGAGTGATTGACAATCCGACTGTGATTGTTTATTATAAACCGTGACAGGGTAAGTCCGCCGCGCAAGATCATGCTGCTGCGCGGGGCGGAGCATCCCCTATACGCAAAAAAGATGGGGCAGGCTCCCTGTCTTTTTTCGTATCTGAGAACAAGGAGGATAACATATAAAATGGACAACTCGGTGGTCGTTTCACTGCGGGATATCGTAGTGGAATTTGATGGACAGCGCATTCTGGATGGGCTGAATCTGGATATCCATGATAAGGAGTTCGTGACGCTGCTCGGTTCCTCCGGCTGCGGCAAAACTACCACCCTGCGCCTGATCGCAGGTTTTCTGGAGCCGAACGCCGGCAAGGTGCTGCTGAAAGGGGAGGACATTACCGGTGTGCCGCCCTACAAGCGCCCGGTGAATACCGTGTTCCAGAAATACGCGCTGTTCCCGCACCTGAATGTGTTCGAGAACGTGGCCTTTGGTCTGCGGCTCAAAAAGCTGGACGAGGACACCATCCGCCGCAAGGTGCGCGATATGCTGGAGGTCGTGGGCTTAAAGGGCTTCGAGCGCCGCAGCATCAGCCAGATGTCCGGTGGTCAGCAGCAGCGCGTGGCCATTGCCCGCAGTCTGGTCAACGAGCCGGAGATCTTGCTGCTGGACGAGCCGCTGGGTGCACTGGACCTGAAGCTGCGCAAGGAGATGCAGCTGGAACTCAAGCGCCTGCAGCGCGAGATGAACATTACCTTTATCTATGTCACCCACGATCAGGAGGAAGCGCTTACCATGTCCGATACCGTCGTGGTCATGAACGGCGGCAAGGTGCAGCAGATCGGCACCCCGGAGGATATCTACAACGAGCCGAAAAACGCCTTTGTGGCAGACTTTATCGGCGATTCCAACATCGTGGACGGCGTGATGCACAAGGACTTTCTGGTGTCCTTCTCCGGCGTGGATTTCCCCTGCGTGGACCGCGGCTTTGCCCGGGAACAGAGCGTGCAGGTGGTGGTGCGCCCGGAGGATATCGAGGTGGTATCCCCGGTGGAAGGCCAGCTTGTGGGCGTGGTGAACGATGTCATCTTCAAGGGTGTGCACTTTGAGATGCACGTGGAGTGCGAAGGCCGCGAGTGGCTGATCCACTCCACCCGTGCCTGCACCCCCGGCGAGACCATTGGTATGCGCATCGGCCCCAACGAGATCCATATCATGGCGCGGAGCGAGGGGTGATGTGCCATGAAGATCTATGACAAAAAGCTGGCCTATCCGTACTTTGTATGGATGGTGCTGTTTACCGTTGTGCCCCTGTTCATTGTGGTGTACTACGCCATGACGGATGCCGAGGGCAACTTTACCCTGAATAACCTTACTTCCATCAGCGGCTACGGCTCGGTGTTTGCCCGCAGCCTGCTGCTGGCGCTTATTGCAACCGTTATCTGCCTTATCATCGCCTTTCCGGTGGGGTATTTTCTGTCCCGCCTGCGGGTGAACAAGCAGCACATTATGCTTATGCTGGTCATGCTGCCCATGTGGATGAACTTTCTGCTGCGCACCTACGCATGGATGGGTCTGCTCAGCGTCAACGGCCCGGTGAACACCCTGCTGGGCTTTATCGGCCTTGGCCCCTATACCATGCTCAATACCTCCGGTGCGGTGGTACTGGGCATGGTGTATAATTATGTGCCCTACATGATCCTGCCGCTGTACACCAGCATGACCAAGATCGACCAGAGCCTTGTGGAAGCTGCGCAGGATCTTGGCGCCAACACCACCAAGACCCTTGTGCGGGTGCTTATCCCCATGAGCGTGCCGGGCATCAGCACCGGCATTACCATGGTGTTCGTGCCGGCGGTGTCTACCTTTGTCATCAGCCGTATGCTGGGCGGCGGCTCCAACCTGCTGATCGGTGACCTGATCGAGATGCAGTTTTTGGGCAACAGCTATAACCTGAATGTCGGCTCTGCCATGAGCTTGGTGCTGATGATCATCGTACTGCTGTGCATGAGCTTTACGTCCAGCTTTGACGAGGATGAAATGGAGGGCGTATCCTGATGAAAACAAAACATCTGCGCCTGATGCAGCGGGTCTACATCATCCTGTTCTTCTGCTTCATGTATCTGCCCATTGCCTACATGATCGTGTTCAGCTTCAACCAGAGCAAGGGTTATTCGCTCTTCACCGGCTTTACCCTCAAGTGGTACCGCAGCCTGTTCACGAATGCGTCCATCCTCCATGCGCTGTGGGTGTCCGTTGAGGTAGCCATCCTGTCTGCCATCATCGCCACAGTGCTGGGCACGGCTGCCAGCCTTGGCATTGCCTCCATGAGCCGCAAAAGCCGCCTGCTGGTGACTAATATCACCTATATCCCGGTGGTCAACCCGGAAATCATCACCGGCATCTCCCTGATGCTGCTGTTCGTGGCCTACCAGCGCTTTGCCGCGCAGTCCGCGTGGCTGCCGGATAACATCATGGGTCTGCCTACGCTGCTCATTGCGCATATCGCGTTCAACGTGCCCTACGTTATCTTCAACGTAAGTCCCAAGCTCAAGCAGCTGGATATCAAGCTGTACGAAGCAGCGCTGGATCTGGGCTGTGACCCCCGGCAGGCCTTCTTCAAGGTCATCCTGCCGGAGATCAGTCCCGCCATCCTGTCGGCCTTCCTCATCTGCCTGACCTATTCCATCGACGACTTCATGATCTCCTACTTCAACTGCGGCACGGTGGAGACCCTGCCCATTGCCATCTACTCCATGACCCGCAAAAAGGTCAGCCCAGAGATCTACGCACTGTCCACCATCATGTTCGTGGTCATCCTCAGCGTCATTCTGGTGTCCAATGCCATGGAGAGCCGCAGCTACCGCAAGGATCAGAAAACGCTGCGAGGGGAGGGCGCATGATGAAACGCATTGCTGCATTGCTGCTGACGTTGGCTGTGACGCTGTGCGCCGCATTGCCGGTGTTTGCCGCCGGTACCATCGAGGTGACCGAGGACGTCTCGGTGTCGGACGATTACGACTGGACCCGCTTCAAGGGGCAGAACGTCACCCTGAACGTCTATAACTGGGGCGAGTACATCTCCAACGGCTCGGATGACAGTGTGGACGTGGTGGCCGCCTTTGAAAAGCTGACCGGCATCAAGGTAAACTACACTACCTTCGACTCCAACGAGTCCCTGTACGCCAAGCTCAAGTCCGGCGCAGCCAACTACGATGTGATCATCCCCTCCGACTACATGGTGGCAAAGATGATCAACGAAGGGATGCTTGCACCCCTTGACTACGACAATATTCCCAATTTCCAAAAGATCGATGCAGGCTACCGCAACCCGGATTACGACCCGCAGAACGCCTACACCGTGCCCTATATGCTGTGCACCACCGGCATCATCTACAACACTACCATGGTAGACGAAGCCCCCACCTGCTGGGCAGACCTGTGGGACGAACAGTATGCGGGCAACATTCTGATGTTCAACAACAGCCGCGACGCCTACGCTATCGCTGCATTCAAGAGCGGCCACAGCATCAACCCCGCCACCCCGGAAGAGGTGGACGAGGTGGTGGAGGAGCTCAAGGCACAGAAGCCGCTGGTGCAGGCCTACGTCATGGACGAGATCTTTGATAAGATGATCGGCGGCGAGGCAGCTATCGGCGTGTACTACTCCGGCGATGCCATTACCATGATCGATGATAACCCGGATCTTGCGTGGGTATTCCCGGAGGAGGGCAGTGTGCTTTCGGTGGACTGCATGGCTGTGCCCGCCGCCAGCGAGCACAAGGAAGCCGCTGAGATGTTCATCAACTTCATGTGCGAGACCGACATCGGCAAGGCTAACAGCGAGTATATCGGCTACACCACCCCCATGCACGATGTATGGGAGGTGCTGGACGAGGAACTGAAAACCAGCGAGATCGCCTACCCGTCTGAAGAGGACGCCGCCCGCGAGAAGGTGTTCACCGCCCTGAGCGACGAGGTGAACAGCGAACTGGATCTGAAGTGGAGCGAGATGAAGAGCTACGATGAAGGCGGCGGCAGCTACCTGTTTTTACTGTTGCTGCTGGCCATGCTGGCGCTGGCCTGCTTCAATATCTGGCGCAAGGTGCGCAGAAAGACCCGCAATCAGTATTGATCGTTCAATCAAGGCTGCCGTCCCGGACGTGGTGCGGCGGCCTTTTTCCGATAGGAGGGAAAGACTATGGAACAGTTTTATTATCAAGGCACCGCCGTGGTAGAAAATGCCGATGCAGACTGCCACAGCCTGCTCAAGGCCAGCGCCCTGCTGCGCTATGTGGAGCAGATCTCCACCATGCACGCCCGCCACTTTGGCATGGACGATAAGTTCTTTGAGGATCACGGCGTAGCGTTTCTGGTGGGCAAGCAGGCGCTGCGGTTCAGCCGCGTGCCCCGCCGTGGCGAGACTTTGACCCTTTGCTCCCGCTCAGAAAAGGCTCTCCGCGGCTCTATCAAGCGCGTCACCACCCTTACGGACGAAGCCGGGCAGGAAGTAGCCATGGTGGACAGCCGCTGGATCATGTCCAGCCTTGAGGATGGGCACATCCTGCGCCAGCCGGGCTGGACGGTAGAGGGATACTGGAACGAGACGGTGAAAGAGGAGCTGCCCCTTTTGCTGCATAAGCGCCGGGATAACCTGACCAGTGCCGGCCTGTTTACGGCGCGCTACTCCCAGTGCGATTTGCACTATCACATCAACAACGCTTTTTATCTGGATATCGTCTGTGACGCACTGCCGCTGGAGATCATGCGCGATCATGTTGTGAAGTTCGCTTCCATCAACTATCACCGCGAAGTCCCCATGGGGCAGCAGGTGGAGGTGTTCTACGCGCCTTCGGATGATGGCTGGTACTTTATTGCCAAGCACGCAGACAAAACGGCTTTCGAGTGCTATCTGGAGCTGAAGCCGGTCAAGCAGTAAACGTCCAAAGGAGAAATGCCTATGTCCAAAATCAGAGAATTGTTCGGCACCTTTTTTAAGATCGGTGCCTTTACCTTTGGCGGCGGCTACGCCATGGTGGCGCTGCTGGAGCACGAATTTGTAGAGGAAAAGCGCTGGCTCACCCGGGAGGAGTTTCTGGATATGGTCGCCATTGCCGAGTCCACCCCCGGCCCTGTGGCGGTAAACAGTGCCACCTACATCGGCTATAAGCTGGCCGGTGTTGCCGGTGCGGCGGCTTCTACCTTGGCGGTGTGCCTGCCGTCTTTCGGGGTCATCTATCTTATTTCGCTGTTCTTCGACCGCTTTTTGCAGCTGACGGTGGTAGCAAATGCCTTTAAAGGCATACAGGCCTGCGTCATCTACCTGATTTTATCCGCAGGAATCAAGATGCTCAAAAATCTGCAGCGCACCCCCTTCAACACGGCAGTGGTGGCGGTGGTGCTGGCGGCTATGGTGGGATGCTCTGTGCTGGCAGTAAAGTTTTCCTCCATCTGCTGCATCCTGCTTTGCGGCACAGCCGGGGTGCTGGCCTATGCGGTAGGGCAGGGGAAGAAAGGCGGCACAAAATGATCCTGCTGCAATTGTTCTGGAACTTTCTGGTCATCGGTGCGGTGTCCTTTGGCGGCGGCTACGGTATGATTTCGCTGGTGCGGGAAACGGTGCTGGGGCACGGCTGGCTGACCGAGAGCGAATTTCTCAGCTTTATCGCGGTGTCAGAGTCCACCCCCGGCCCGCTGGCAGTGAATATGGCCACCTTTATCGGCGCTTCGCAGGCGGGACTGGCAGGCTCCCTTGCGGCAACGGTGGGGGTGGTGCTGCCCTCCTTTGTTATCATTCTGCTCATCGCGGCGGCGCTGCACAGCCTGATGAAGTATGCCGGGGTCAACGCCTTTCTGGCCGGGGTGCGTCCCTGCGTGGTGGCTATGATCTTAGCCACTGCCTGCACCATGGGGCTTTCCACGCTGGGAGGCTTTACCACTGTTTTCGGCGGCTTTGCCCCGGATGTGCGTGCACTGGCGGTGTTTGCCCTTTTGAGCATTCTGCATTTTGCCTATAAAAAGAAAACGCAGAAAGCGCCGTCTCCCATCGGGATGATCCTGCTTTCTGCGGTGCTGGGCGCAGTGCTGTGGAGCATCTGACCCGGCAAGAAAGGATACTGCAATGAACATTACCGTGTATCTGGGCGCAAGCCTTGGCAACGACCCTGCACTGCCACAGGCTGTGCAGCAGCTGGGGCGCTGGATCGGCGAAAGCGGCAACGCGCTGGTGTACGGCGGCAGCAAAAGCGGCCTGATGGGGCTTTTAGCCGACAGTGTGCTGGCCGCAGGCGGCAGGGTGACCGGCGTAGAACCCAAGTGCTTTCTGGACGCAGAGCTGCAGCACGAGGGCCTGACCGAATTGATCGTGACCGAGGATATGCCCACCCGCAAAACCAAAATGATCGAGCTGGGGGATGCTTTTATCGCGTTTCCCGGCGGCACCGGCACGCTGGAGGAGATCACTGAGGTCATCAGCAAGCTGTCGCTGGGGCAGCTGGACGCACCCTGCATCCTCTACGATCTGAACGGCTACTACCAGCCCCTGCACCGGCTTTTGCAGCAGATGATCACCATGGGGCTTTCCACCTCGGCGCGGCAGCGGAATATCGCCTTTGCTGCCGACCTTGCCCAGATCCGCGCGATCCTTGAAAAATGATACTGGGAAGCTTACTTTTCAAACGTAAGGAGACTGCTGTACATGGCTTTGTGCGGCGGTTTTTTTTCATAAAATGGGATACCGGGGCGTCCGCGGACGCCCCGGTATCCCGAAAAAGAAAAAATCATTCCGCTGGTTATGCCCATAGCGCACGCGGAGGGCATTTAAAATCTTTCTGCGCAACCAAAAAGGCCGCTGCACAAAACAATGTGCAACGGCCTTTTGCTATCTTGTTATGTACGCTGTGCGCGTTAAACTTAGGCGGCAGTGGTGGAAGCAGCCTCAGAAGAAGCAGCCTCGCTGGAAGCGGCCTCAGAGGAAGCAGCCTCGGAAGATGCAGCCTCAGAGGAAGCGGCCTCGCTGGAAGCAGCCTCAGAAGAAGCAGCCTCGGAAGAAACAGCGGTGGTGCTTGCGGAAGCAGCCTCAGAGGAAGAAGCAGCGGTAGAAGCAGAGCCACCGCAAGCGGTCATGCCAGCAGCCAGAGCCAGAGCGACAACAGCGATGCAAATATTCTTGAGTTTCATATCAATGATCTCCTTAGTCTTCTTGTAAATGTTTAGCAGCGGGCTTTCGGTAACACCTCACTGCGATGCTATATTCTAGTCCGTTTTCGAAAAAAATCAAGAGGGTTTTGGTTGAAAGTTATAATCTATGTAAAGAATCTACATAGTTGTCATAAAATTTCGCCAAAAGTCAAAGACTTTTTGGCAAAAATAAAACTGCAAAAAGACGGGCTGCTATCTGCTGTAGAACCCGCTTTTGCAGAATGTCGCCCGGCAGTTGACCTCTTACCCGGCAGAGTGTGGTATGCTGTGGGTACAGAGCAAAGCCTGCACCGCCGGGCGGGGAACACAAAGTAGAAAAAACTTGAAATGATCTGCCGAAAATCCTTTTTATTGGACTGCAAATGTGGATAATAGAAGCATAACGAGGGACGGACATCCCCCGGAAGGCTTGAACGACAAGAACATTTGCGGAGGATAATACGATGAAAGATTTTGATTTTGGCTACTTTGGCACCGGCGACGAGGGCTATGCCCAGTATATGACCGCATTCGAGCGCAATTTCAGCACGGACAGCTCTGCGTCCGATGACACAGACTGCGATGCATACAGCTGCGACAGCAGCGAAGAGGATTTCTAAGGAGGTAAAACCATGAAGTATTATGTAACACTGACCGGCCTGAACTACCGCTACGGCACGATGCCCTTTGCAGTAGGGCAGAAGGTGCGTCTGGTCAAGGAGCCGGAGAATCAGGCCGACCGCGAAGCCATCCGGGCAGAGCTGCCGGGCCTGGGCAAGGTGGGCTATGTGGCCAACAGCACCCATACCGTAAAGGGGGACTGCTACAGTGCAGGCCGTCTGTACGATAAGATCGGCAACACCGCTGTGGCAAAGGTGAAGTACATCCTGTGCGATGCCGTGATCTGCAAGGTAAAGGCAGACACCGCAGCGGCCGTGCCGCCCATGAACCCCGACACCGGCCTGCCCTATGGCAGCGAAGAGGACGCTATCGCATTCTGAAACCGCACCTTTTTGCCCGTTTGTGCATACAAAGGGCAAAGGGGGAATGCGGTTTGAACCGGATCGTTTTCACACTTGGGGTCTGGCTGTTTCCGGCGGTGTGTACCGCGCTGGGAGCAGCAGGGGTGTTTTTGCTGCGCAGGCAGGCAAGACCGGCTACCCGGCGCATTTTGTGCGGAATGGCGGCGGGTATCATGCTGGCGGCCAGCGTATGGAGCCTGCTGCTGCCGGCCATAGCCCGGTCGCAGGGCAGGGCGGCATGGGTGCCCCCGGCGCTGGGGCTTATTTTAGGTGCTGTGGGGCTTTTGCGACTGGAGGATGCCGCCGGGCAGCTGCTGGCGGGCGGCCCCGGGCATTGCGGGCGCATGGTGCTGGCGGTCACCCTGCACAACCTGCCGGAGGGCATGGTGGTGGGGCTTGCTGCGGCACTGGCGCTGCACGGGGACGCAGACGCCGTAAGCGGGGCGCTGGCGCTGAGCCTCGGAATCGGCTTGCAGAATATCCCGGAGGGTGCGGCGGTCAGTCTGCCGCTGACCCAGAGCGGGCGCACCCGGGGGCAGTCCTTTGCCGCAGGGGCGGCGTCCGGGCTGGTGGAGCCTTTGGGCGCGGTGCTGGCCTTTGTGCTGGCCGAGTGGGTAGGTGCAGCGCTGCCGTGGCTCATGAGTGCGGCGGCGGGCTGTATGGTGTGTGTGACCGCACAGGAGATGATCCCTGAGGCGGTGGAACCGGATGAAGTGGCCGGTGTCATCAGCATCGTGCTGGGGTTTGCGCTGATGATGGCACTGGATGTGGCCCTGTGAAAAAAGGACTGCTGCATCGTTTGACGCAGCAGTCCTTTTTGGTGAGAAGATTTCAAATGCCCTCCGCTTTGCTTTGGGCAACGTCAGAGGAAAAATATTTTTTATTTGCAGTTCCGAAACGCCTGCGGGCGTTTCGGAACTGCTTTTTCACGGGAAGAGTTATAACCGAAAGGGCGTTGCTTTGTTCGAAATTGATTATGCCGCCTGTGTCTGCTGCTGGTTCTGACGCAGATGCCGCCGTACTACCAGCAGACAGCCGAGATGCACCAGTGCGGTCAGCGTCCAGCTGATGGGGTAGCTGATGTACAGCATAAAGGGGGTGCGGTTCAGCTGGAAAATGGTGGCGATCCATACCAGCCGCAGTGCGCATACGCCCACAAGGCTTACCACCATGGGCAGCACGCTGTAACCCAGCCCGCGCAGGCTGCTGGCCAGCACGTCCATGATGCCGCACAGCAGATAGGAGCCGCAGATGATCCTTAACCGCTCGATGCCGGTAGCAATGACTGCGGTGTCCGAGGAGTAGAAGCGCAGCAGCTGGTTCCCTGCCAGCGCTGCGCCGCCGCCCAGCACAAGGCCGGTCACCACGACACACAGCAGACAATTGCGGATCACCCGGTCAAGGTTGTGGTACTTGCGTGCGCCGATGTTCTGGCTGGTAAAGGTGACAGCGGCCTGCGCAAAGGCGTTCATGGCGGTATACACAAAGCCCTCCAGATTAGAGGAGGCAGAGTTGCCCGCCACCACCATGGAGCCGAAGGAGTTGATGGAGGACTGGATGACCACGTTGGAAAGGCTAAACACCGTGCTTTGCAGCCCGGCAGGCAGACCGATGAGCAAGATCTGCTTCAGCGTCCCGGCGTGGAAGGCCAGCCGCCGCAGGTCCAGCCGCAGCGCACCCTCCTCCCGGACGAGCATCCCGGTCACCAGCAGCGCGGACACGGTCTGGCTGATGATGGTGGCCAGTGCTACGCCTGCCACGCTCATGGAAAAGCCGATGACAAAGACCAGATTCAGCACCACGTTGATGACGCCGGCAGCGGCCAGACAGTACAGCGGGCGCTTGGTGTCGCCTACGGCCCGCAGCAGCGCACTGCTGAAGTTGTACAGCATGGTCATGGGCATTCCGATAAAATAGATCTTCAGGTACAGGGCGGAAAGACCGATCACATCCTCCGGGCAGCTCATCAGCTCCAGCAGGCCGCGCGCGGTGCAAAAGCCCACCACTGCCAGCAGCACGCCGCTGACCAAGCCCAGCGCCACGGCGGTATGTACCGTATCCTGCACGCCTTTTTCGTCCCGGGCACCAAAACACCGGGCTGCCACCACGTTGGCACCCAGCGAAAGCCCGACGAACAGGTTGACCAGCAGATTGATCAGCGCACCGTTGGAGCCAACGGCGGCCAGCGCCGTGCTGCCCGCAAAGCGCCCCACCACCACAACGTCGGCGGCGTTGAACAGCAATTGCAGAATGCTGGATGCCGCCAGCGGCACAGAAAACAAAATGATCTTTTGCAGCATGGGCCCGCTGGTCAGGTCTGCGGAACGGCTGGTCGTAGCCATGAGTTATCTACCTCCTATAATAAACCTGAATTGACATAGCAATTGCCTATTATAGCGCGATATTAGGTAAAAAACAAGAGGTAAAGCGTCCACTTCCTCCAAAATCGCCAAATATCAGCCGCCGGGCACAGCCTGCAATTGAAAAATGCTGCCCATACTGCTATAATAAAGCGGTACACCCGTAGAAAACGGAGGAAGTTTTATTTATGTATAGGAATCGGATCAAACGGCTGCTGGATATTTTGCTGTCGGCCTGCGGCATCCTGTGCCTTTCGTGGCTGCTGCTGCTTCTGGCTGTTGCCATCAAGCTGGACTCGCCCGGGCCGGTGTTTTTCCGGCAGAAGCGGGTAGGCATCGGCAAGCGGCATTTCCAGATCCTCAAGTTCCGCACCATGCGCATCGACACCCCGCACGATATGCCTACCCATCTGCTGCACGACCCGGAGCAGTATATCACCCGCATGGGGCGCTTTCTGCGCAAGACCAGTCTGGACGAGCTGCCCCAGCTGTGGAACATCCTTGTGGGGGATATGGCAGTCATCGGGCCGCGCCCGGCGCTGTGGAACCAGTACGACCTGTTGGCTGAGCGGGACAAGTACGGCGCAAACGATGTGCGCCCGGGGCTGACCGGATGGGCGCAGATCCACGGCCGGGACGAACTGGAAATTGCCGAAAAGGCAAAGCTGGACGGCTGGTATGTGGAGCATATCAGCTTTGGGCTGGATGTAAAGTGCTTCTTTGGCACCATTACCGCCGTGCTCAAGCATGACGGCGTGGTGGAGGGCGGCACCGGCACTTTGCACGATGAAAAATAAGGCGCACCGCCGCCGTGCCACGCCTTTGCGCTGCGGAAAAATCGTTTGTGACAGATAGAGCAAGCCCGGAAGGTCTGCGGATCTTCCGGGCTTCCATTTTTACGGGAAGGGACTAAAGCGGAAAGCGGCATCTGCGAAAGCCCTGTTATTTTCGCCCTTTTCTGCGCATAATAAATCCGAAAAATGCGCAGGGAGGCCGTAAAATGTCCAAGCACAGCATCGTCAGGTGGATAAAGATTATAGGGGCTTATCTGCTGGTGGCAGCCGTGGCGGCGCTGGGCTGGCTGTGGTGCGCCCTGCCGGAGCAGGTTTATCTGGAACCGGAACAGCCGCTCATGCTTCTGCGCTTTGGCTGGGTGGAACCGCTGCGCGGGCACGGCAGCCGCAATGTGGCCAGCACCCGGGCGGCGGGCAGCTATCAGACCACGCTGGCACTGGGCGGCTGGCTGCCGGTCAAGACCATCCGCGCCACCGTGATGCAGCGCCCCACGGTTACGGTATGCGGCACGCCTTTTGGGGTGAAGATGTTCTCAGAGGGGGCGCTTGTCGTGGGCTTTTCCGAGGTGCATACCGCCGCCGGTACGGTGAACCCTGCAAAGCAGGCGGGGCTGCGGCTGGGCGACCGGGTCATCCGCATGGGGAACACCGTCACCGAGACCAACGAGCAGGTTCATGCCGCGCTGGAAGCCGCTGCCGGTGCGGCGGTGGAGGTGGTTTACGTCCGCAAGGGCGAGCAGCGGCAGACCACCCTTTTGCCGGTGTGGGATACCCAGAACGCCCAGTGGCGGGCAGGAATGTGGGTGCGGGATTCCTCCGCCGGGGTGGGTACGCTGACCTTTGTGGACGCGCAGGCCGGGGTGTTTGCCGGGCTGGGTCACCCCATCAGCGACAGTGACACCGGCGAGCAGGTCGCCCTGCGCAGCGGCGAGATCGTGGCCTGCCAGATCGTGGGATGCACCGGCGGCACCGCCGGCAGCCCCGGGGAGCTGAAGGGTAAATTTATCAGCGACCACGCCCTTGGCAGGATCTGCATCAACGGCGAAAACGGCGTCTACGGCACGGTAAGCACCGCCATTGCCGGGCAGCAGACGGAGCTTGCCTTTGCGCAGGAGGTGCTGCCCGGCGCGGCAGAGATATTGACCACTACCAACGGCGAAACGCCCCGCAGCTACCGCGTCTATATTGAAAAGGTGAACGATGCCGACCCGCGCCGCAATATGGTGCTGCGCGTTACCGACCCGGCACTGCTGGCGCAGACCGGCGGCATCGTGCAGGGGATGAGCGGCAGTCCCATCCTGCAAAACGGGCGGCTGGTGGGTGCGGTGACCCATGTGCTGGTCAATGACCCGACACGAGGCTACGGCATTTTTGCGCAAACCATGCTGGAACAGGCACATTCCGTGTCCGGAACGGATGCGGCAGCATAAAAAAGTAGGACATTCGAGCGGAATTTCCATAATTTCCCAAAATAAACCGTTGAACTGTCTGGAAAATTATGGTAAAATCCATGGTATTAAAGGAACTGCACACATTGGAGGAAACAACCATGGATAAAGTGAGATTCTTGATGTCGGATACCGGTGCTCAGATCACAGAAGCCTGCCGCGAGGCGCTGGAGCAAAAGGGCGTGGAAGTGACCGTTGTGGAAAAGGATGGAAATAAGGTTTTACAGAAGATGCTGGCCGTTCGCCCGCAGGTGGTGCTGCTGGATGCCTTTATGCCCGGGCTGGATGCACTGGCGGTCAAGCAGCGCTACAATGCCGCCGGCGAGCGCCACACCTCGTTTTTCGTTACCGGCGCGTTCCAGAGCGAGGAAATGGTACAGGAACTGCTGGACGAGGGCTTTGCCTACTATTTTGTCAAGCCCTTTGACGAAAGCGTCCTTGCCGCCCGGGTGCTCAAGGCAGCCAGCGGACAGGAAAAGCACCTGCTCCACACCAGTGTGGACAGTGACGAACTGACCGTCACCGAAATTTTGCACCAGATCGGCGTGCCTGCCCACATCAAGGGCTACCAGTTCCTGCGGGATGCCATTCTGCTCACTATGAACGAGCCGGAGTACATCAACGCTGTGACCAAGCGCCTGTACCCGGAGATTGCCAAGAAAAACGGCACTACCGCCAGCCGGGTGGAACGCGCCATCCGCCACGCCATCGAGGTGGCGTGGGACCGGGGAGACGTAGACACCCTCAACAGCTACTTTGGCTATACCATCCATAACCTGCGAGGGAAACCTACCAACTCGGAGTTTATCGCGATGATAGCCGATAAGATGCGGCTGGATAAACGCCAGAGGGTGGGGTAAACAGCCAATATAAACAGGGATGGACATACAATTATAAAAAGTATAGGATAACGCGAGGCTTCATCTGAAAAGGTGGAGCCTTTTCTCTTTGCATTTTCCTTCCCATCTGGTACAATGGTGCAGAAGGGAAGTGACAAAATGCCGGAAGTGGATGCGATCCGTGCGCAGCTGTTTGCGCTGCAAGACAAGGAATATCAGATCTTTCACAGCCGCCTGATGCCCACCCTGCCACCAGAAACGGTGATCGGGGTGCGGGTGCCGCTGCTGCGCAAGCTGGCAAAGCAGCTGACAGATACCCCGGAAGCGGAGGTGTTTGTGCAAGATCTGCCGCATTTTTATTATGAAGAAAACGCTCTCCACGCCTTTCTGCTGGAGTCTGTCCGGGATTTCGGCACAGCGCTGGCGGCAACTGAGCGCTTTTTGCCCTATGTGGATAACTGGGCAGTCTGCGATAGCTTCAGCCCCAAGGTGTTTGCGCAGCATAAGCCGGAGCTGCTGCCTGCTATCCGGCGCTGGCTGAGCTCTGACCGAACGTATACCGTGCGCTACGGGATCGGGATGCTGATGCGGCATTATCTGGACGATGCCTTCCGGCCGGAATATCTGGCTTGGGCGGCGGCAGTGCACAGTGAGGAATACTATGTCAATATGATGCGGGCGTGGTACTTTGCCACTGCACTGGCGAAGCAGCTCACAGCGGCGCTGCCGTGGCTGACCGATAAGCGGCTGGACGTGTGGACGCACAACAAGACCATTCAGAAAGCGGTGGAAAGCTACCGCATCCCCCCGGAACAGAAGCAGGCTTTGCGGGCGCTGCGCATCCGTTCACAAAAGCTTTGCGAAGAACGGCGCGTTTGACTGTTTACTTTATGGGAGTTTTATTGTAAAATATAGTATAGTAAAAATGCCGGGCTATCCGGCGAAAGATAAAACAGGTGGTGTTTGGATTATGGCATTGAAATATAAGCGTATCCTTCTGAAGATCAGCGGCGAGGCGCTGGGCGGCGAAAAGGGCATGGGCTTTGACGAGCCCACCATGGACGCCATTTGCGGCGGCGTGAAAAAGGCGCACGAGCTTGGCGTGCAGATCGGCATCGTGGTAGGCGGCGGCAACTTCTGGCGCGGCCGCTCCAGCGGTAAGATGGAGCGCACGCTGGCTGATAAGATCGGTATGCTGGCTACGGTGATGAACGCACTGGCTGTCTCTGATAAGCTGGAGCAGCTGGGTGTGCCCACCGAGGTGTTCACCTCGATCACCATGCCGCAGGTGGCACCTGCCTTTACCCGCAAGGATGCTCTGCGCGCCATGGACGAGGGCAAGATCGCTGTGTTCGGCGGCGGCACCGGCAACCCCTTCTTCTCTACCGATACGGCTACCGCCCTGCGCGCCGTAGAGGTGAGCGCCGATGTAATGTTCAAGGCGACGATGGTGGACGGCGTTTACGATAAGGACCCTCACAAGTACCCGGATGCCAAAAAGTACGATACCCTTACCTTTACCAAGGTGCTGGAGGATCAGCTGGCCGTTATGGACGGCACCGCAGCTACCCTGTGCCGCGACAACAAGCTGCCCATTCTGGTGTTTGATCTGGCCGACCCGGACAACATCGCACGGGCTGTGCAGGGCGAAAACGTGGGCACGCTGGTCTACGAGGGCTGAGCATAGCGCCCCGGTGCAACTGCATACGATTGGATAGAGCAGCAGCGGCGCAGTGCGCTGCCTGCATGGATCAATAGAATAAAGAAACAGGAGAACAACGACAATGAGCAGCAACACCAAGGTTTTCGAAGATAAGATGAAGAGCTCTGTGGAGCACCTGAGCCGCGAGCTGGCTGCGGTGCGCGCAGGCCGCGCAAACCCCGCCGTGCTGGATAAGGTGGTCGTGGATTACTACGGTGCTCCCACCCCCATCCAGCAGTTGGCAGCTGTGGCCGTTTCTGAGGCTCGCACTCTCACCATCACCCCTTGGGACCGCACCCTGCTGCGTCCCATCAGCAAGGCAATCATGGCCAGCGATGTGGGCATCACCCCCATTGATGACGGCGTTACCATCCGCCTGAACTTCCCCGCACCCAACGAGGAGCGCCGCAAGCAGCTGGCAAAGGAAGTCTCCAAGCTGGGCGAGGATGCCAAGGTGGCTGTGCGCAATGTGCGCCGCGATGCCATGGATAAGGCCAAGGCCATGAAGAAGGCCGGCGAGCTGACCGAGGACACCCAGAAGACCATGGAAGAGGATGTCCAGAAGCTGACCGATAAGTATATCAAGAACATTGATGCTGCCGTGGAAGAAAAGCAGAAGGAGATCATGGCCGTCTGATCCGCAGCACACAATAACGATTGGGAGGTGCCGTGCGCTGGTGGAAGGTGCGCGGCACTTTTTGCAGGCAGCCTTGCTGCCGGGAGGTATAAATGACACACCCCAAAGAATTTGCTGAAGGGCTTTCCATCGGCATCATTATGGACGGCAACGGCCGCTGGGCGAAAAACCGCGGCCTGCCCCGCACCGCAGGACACAAAAAGGGTGCGGAGGTGTTTAAGGATATTGCCAACTACTGCGATGAACTTGGCGTAGCATCGGTGTATTTCTATGCTTTCTCTACCGAGAACTGGAAGCGCCCGCTGGAAGAGGTGGGTGCCATCATGAAGCTGTTCGCCCAGTACCTCATCGAGGGCTTTGACTACAAGAACCGCAATATCCGTATTAAGTTCTTAGGCGACCGCACCGCGCTGGATCCCAAACTGCAAAAGATGATGAACGAGCTGGAAGGGGACTCTGCCTGCAAGACCGGCATGACCCTGAACATCGCCATCAACTACGGCGGCCGCCCGGAGATCGTGCGCGCAGCACAGCAGCTGGCTGCAAAGGCTGCGGCAGGCGAGATCCGCCCCGAGGACATCAACGAGCAGATGATGAGCGATGCCATGTACACCGCCGGACAGAAGGATCCGGACTTTATTCTGCGTCCCAGCGGAGAAAAGCGGCTGTCCAACTTCATGCTCTGGCAGGCCGCCTATTCGGAGCTGGTGGAGATGGATGTGCTCTGGCCGGACTTTACCCGTGCCGATCTGGATACCGCCATTGAAGAGTTCAACCACCGCAGCCGCCGGTTCGGCGGCATCTGAGCGGCGCAGTATCCGTATTGCAAACCCTGCGCCCATGGTGCAGACCCGGCAGACCCGGTACTTCCTCGGGTCGGAGCGCGCTGCCCCGCAAGGGGCTACTGCCGGAAGAACAAAGGAGATCGAAACCTATGAAAACACGCATTATTACTGCGATCGTGGGCATTCTGGTGCTCATTGGCGTGATGTTTACCTTTAACACCATGGTGTTCAATCTGGTGATCGCAGCCATCACCCTGATCGCTGTCCATGAAATTTACAACGCCCTCGGCTTTGAAAAAAAGGACTGGCTCATGTACGCAGTGCTGGTACCCTACACATTGCTGGTCATGCTTTCCACTTACAGTGCCATGCGCAAGCTGGTCATGCCCATGTCCTTTGTGCTGGTCACCTTTTTTGCCATCTATCTGGTGGTGCGCAACGGCACAATCAGCTACCAGAAGGCCAGCGGTCTTTTGGTGTTTTCGGGCATCGTGATCTTCTGCTTCTATTCCTTTATCCTGCTCAAGGAGCGTCTGCCGGTGGAAAAATTCGGCTATGACGCGGTTTTCTTTATTTTGCTCATTCTCTGCTTTGCATGGGGCGGCGACACCTGTGCCTACTTTGCAGGCCGCGCCTTCGGCAAGCACAAGCTGTGCCCGGTGGTCAGCCCCAAAAAGACGGTGGAGGGTGCCATCGGCGGCGTGCTGGGCACCATGGTGTTCGGCGTGGTCGCTACCAGCATCTACTCCATGGCGGCTAACCGCATGGAAGCCTTTACCCGCTCTAATATCGGGGTCTCCATGTATGTCATCATCGCGCTGCTGGGCTGCATCGCTGCAGTGCTGGGCATCTACGGCGACCTGTTTGCCAGTGTGGTCAAGCGTCAGTGCGGCATCAAGGACTACGGCACCATCTTCCCGGGTCACGGCGGTATTCTGGACCGCTTCGATAGTGTGATGTTCATTGCGCCCTTCGTGACCATGGTCATCACCGCCGTGTTCTACGTCTGATACAGAGGAGGAAACTATCATGTCTAAAAAAATAACGCTGTTGGGTTCTACCGGCTCCATCGGTACCCAGAGTCTGGATGTCATCCGCGCCCAAGGGTACGAGGTCTACGGCCTTTCTGCCCACAGCCATGTGGAAAAGATCTTGCAGCAGATCGAGGAGTTCCACCCGAAATATGTCTGCATGACCGACCCGGATGCCGCCGCAAAGCTGGACGCCGCGCTGGCCGGTCGGGCAAATGCACCCAAGCTGCTCACCGGCCCGGAGGGGCTGAAGGAACTGGCTGCGCTGGACGGCCCGGATGTGGTGCTGAACAGCGTGGTGGGCATTGCCGGTCTTGGTGCCAGCCTGTGCGCCATCGAGAGCGGCCATGACTTGGCGCTGGCCAACAAGGAAAGCCTTGTCACCGGCGGTCATCTGGTCACGCAGGCTGTGGAAAAGCACGGGGTACAGCTGCTTCCTGTGGACAGCGAGCACTCCGCCATCTTCCAGTGCCTGCAGGATAAGGAGAGCGCTCCCAGCCTGACCAAAATTCTGCTCACGGCCTCCGGCGGCCCCTTCTTCGGCATGACCACCGAGCAGCTGCGCGGCAAGACCCGTGCAGACGCCCTCAAGCACCCCAACTGGAACATGGGCGCAAAGATCACCATCGACTCTGCCACCCTGATGAACAAGGGTCTGGAGCTCATCGAGGCCGTATGGCTCTTCGGTCTGCCCCCGGAAAAAATTCAGATCGTGGTGCAGCGCCAGAGCGCCGTCCACTCTGCGGTGCAGTTTAGCGATAATTCGATCATTGCCCAGCTGGGTGTGCCGGATATGCGCATCCCCATCCAGTACGCCCTGACCTACCCCAAGCGTGTGCCGGGCGTAGTGCCGGAGCTGGACTTTACCACCCTGAAGCTGCTCACCTTCGATGTGGCTGACGAAGAGACCTTCCGCTGCCTTGCCGCCTGCAAAAAGGCCATCCGCAAGGGCGGTCTTGGCCCCTGCGCCGCCAACGGTGCCAACGAGGAAGCCGTTAAGCTGTTCCTTGAGGATAAGATCGGCTTTTTGGATATCGGCCGTCTGGTGGAAGCTGTTGTGGACAGCGACAGCTTTGGCGGCGACTATACGCTGGCAGATGTGTACGAGTGCGACCGCATGGCGCGCGCATTCGTGCGGGTACATCTGTAACGCTTTATCAGAATATACGCTCCGGCGCTGCTTTTACAATAGCGCCGGGGCGCTATAGGAGAACGAATGTCTTTTATTATCACCATCCTTGCCGCGCTGCTCGTGTTCAGTGCGGTGATCGCCATCCACGAGTTCGGGCATTTTACTGTGGCAAAGCTCTGCGGCATTCAGGTCAATGAGTTTTCCATCGGCATGGGGCCGGTGCTCTGGAAAAAGAATCATAAAGGCACCCAGTACAGTCTGCGTGCCCTGCCTGTAGGTGGCTTTGTAGCGCTGGAAGGGGAGGAAAGCCCCGAAAGCCAGCAGGCAGAAGCTGCCCATACTGTGCAGGAGCAGCCCGCCCCGGAGACGGAAGCATCTGTGCAGCCCACCGGCGTCCCCCTGAATGAAGCGCCGGTTTGGCAGCGAGCACTGGTCATGGTAGCCGGTGCAGTCATGAACTTTGTGCTGGGCTTTGTGGTGTTGGTGATCCTTATCGCCGCCCAGAACGAGCCCATCACCAGCAAGACCATCTACGCCATTCAGGACGGTGCCCTCTGCGGGCAGACCGGCCTGCAGGCAGGGGACAAGGTTCTGGCGGTGAACGGCCGCCGCTGCTTTGTGGCAAACGACATCTTGTACGAGCTGGTGCGCACCCAGTCCTACAGTGCGGATTTCACCGTGCTGCGGAACGGCCAAAAGGTGCAGCTGCCGGGGGTACAGTTTGACACATGGCAGGACGAAAAGGGCGAGACCCACATGAGCATCGGCTTTTCCGTCTACGGGCTGGAAAAGACCCCCGGCAATGTGCTGCGGGAGGCAGGCAACAGCGTGCTGTACTATGGGCGCATCGTGTTCACCTCCCTTGTGGACTTAGTGCGCGGGCGGGAGAGCATCAACAACCTCTCCGGCCCGGTGGGCATCGTATCGGCCATCGGGCAGGCCGCCAGCTACGGCTGGCAGGATCTGCTGGAGATGCTGGCGCTCATCACCGTCAACCTTGGCATCCTCAACCTGCTGCCATTCCCGGCGCTGGACGGCGGTAAGGTAGTATTTTTGGTCATTGAAGGCGTCACCGGCCATGCAGTGCCGGAAAAGCTGCAAAGCGTGCTCACCCTTGCAACCTTCGGGCTGCTGTTCGGGCTGATGCTCTTTGCAACCTACAACGATATTCTCCGGCTCATCACCGGGACAGTATAAGAAAGGGGAACCCTTATGCGGCAGAAAAAACGTGAAGTGAAGATCGGCAATGTGACCATCGGCGGCAGCAACCCTATTGCGGTGCAGACCATGCTCAATGTGCCGGTGGAGGACATCGAAGGCAATGTGGCACAGGCTAAGCGGTGCGAAGCTGCAGGCTGCCAGATCCTGCGGGTCACCTGCCCCAGCCCGGCGGATGCGAAGTGCATCGAAGCCGTCAAAAACGCGGTGAATATCCCCATCGTGGCGGATATCCACTTTGACTACAAGGCTGCACTGGCTTGTGCAGATGTGGGTGTGGATAAGATCCGCATCAACCCGGGCAACATCGGTGATGACGACCGGGTAAAGGCAGTGGTGGATGCCTGCCAGCAGAAGAACATCCCTATCCGTATTGGTGTCAACGGCGGCAGTCTGGAAAAGCACATTCTGGCTCGCTACGGCGCACCCACCCCGGAAGCCATGGTGGAAAGCGCTTTGTACCATGTGCGGCTGCTGGAAAAGTTCGATTTCAATAACATCGTCATCTCCATCAAAAACTCCAACGTGCCCCGTATGATGGAGGCTTACCGTCAGCTCAGCGCTGTCACCGACTACCCGCTCCATGTGGGCGTCACCGAAGCCGGCACCTACCAGATGGGTCTGCTGAAAAGCGGCATGGGCATCGGCGGGATGCTGCTGGAGGGCATCGGCGACACCATCCGTGTGTCGCTGGCTGCCGAGCCGGAAAAAGAGGTGGAAGCAGGCTTTAACATCCTGCGCGCTGTGGGCTTCCCGGTCACCGGGCCGGAGGTCATCACCTGTCCCACCTGCGGACGCACCCAGTACCCCTGCACTGAGATCGCCAACGAGGTGGAAAAGCGGCTGCAGGGCTACAAAAAGTCCATCAAGGTAGCCGTGATGGGCTGCGTTGTCAACGGCCCCGGCGAAGCGCGCGAAGCCGATATCGGTATTGCTGGCGGCAAGGGCGAGGCCGTGCTGTTCATCCACGGCAAGCCCATCAAAAAGCTGACCGGCGATAACATTCTGGATCAGTTCATGGACGAGATCTATAAATTGTAAGTATTCTTTTCCCTACTGCCACACCTGCAAAAACGGGTGCGGCAGTTTGTGCTGTAAAGAACCCACCAAAAAGGAGTACCATTTGTGAAACCACTTGTTTCCCAGCTGTGGCCGCAGTTTATGGCGGACCCGGATTTTGCGGCCTGCTTCGGGCAGGTGATCGTGGAGCACGCCCGGATGCTGCGGCAGGACCGGCAGGTCGAGTTTACTCTGCGCAGCGCCGCCCCGCTGGATCAGAACCTCTGCGCCCGCCTGCTGGCTTCCCTGCAGCCGGACTACGAGGGCTTTGAACTGAAGATCAAAAACCTGTTCGGCTATGCCATGCTGGACGAGCACGCTTTGCGCACCCTGCTGGAGGACATGAAGCGGGACGGTGTGCCCATCAACGGCTTTCTGGACAGGAGCAGCATTACCATCACCGGGCAGAACATCACGGTGGGGGTGTGCCACGGCACAAAGTTTTTGCAGGAGATGGGCTTTGAGGAGCTGCTTGCCAAGCGCATTGCTGAGCATACCGGCGTTACCCCCAAGGTGACGCTGCAAAGCGCGGTGACTGCGGCTGAGCAGCAGCAGATGGAAGAAAAGCTGGAACGCAAGATCGCACCGCCGGTGGTTAAGTTTGAGAAAAAAAATACCGCACCGTCCATCAAGGTGGAGGGACTCAACCTTACGGACAAGCCTGTCACCATCTTCCACGGTAAAATGTTTACCCCCAAAAACCTTACGTCTCTCAAGGATCTGGGCGGCGAGGGCGGCAAGTGCATGATCTGGGGCGATGTATTCTTTACCGAGGTCAAGGGCAACTACCGTAAGATCTACACCGTGTCCATCACCGACTATACCGGATCTATCAATCTGAAGGTCCGCGCACAGGAAGGGGAGGACTGCTCCAAGTGGGAGGGCATCGGCAAGGGCAGCACGGTCATCGTGCGGGGCGACTGCTCCTACGATAAATACGAGCACGACTACATCGTATACCCCTACGATGTGCTGATCGTGGAGCGCAAAAAGCGGGAGGATACCGCCCCGGAAAAGCGGGTGGAGCTGCATCTGCACACCAAGCTTTCCAGCATGGACGGCTTCTGCGACCCCGGCGGCATCGTCAAGCTGGCGCACCGCATGGGACACCCCGCCATTGCCATCACCGACCACGGCGTGTGTCAGGGCTACCCGGAAGCCATGCTGGCAGCCGATGACATCCACAAAAAAGACCCGGATTTCAAGCTCATCTACGGGTGCGAAGCCTACTTTGTGGACGACATGGTGCCCTGCGTCTACGGCGTAAAAGATCAGCCGCTGGACGGCGAGTTCTGCGTGTTCGACACCGAGACCACCGGTCTTGATCCTGGGGTGGAGTACCTTACCGAGATCGGCGCGGTCATCATCCGCAACGGCGAGGTGGTGGAGGAGTTCGACACCTTCGTCAAGCCCGGCAAGCCCATCACCCCCAAGATCACCGAATTGACCGGCATCACCAACGAGATGGTGGCGGATGCGCCCGGTGAAAAGGAAGCGCTGGAAGCCTTTCTTGCCTTTGCGGGCGACCGCATTCTGGTGGGGCACAACGTCCATGCCTTTGATATGCGCTTTTTACGGGCAGCTGCCAAGCGCAGCGGCGTCAAGTTGGAACCTACCTATATCGACACCCTGACCATGGCGCAGACCATGTATCCCGGCCTGCACAACTATAAGCAGGGAACCATCAATAAGCATCTGGAACTGCCTGCCTACGAAGCGCACCGCGCCTGCGAGGACTCCGCTGCGCTGGGACGTATCTTCTGCGTGATGCTGAACGACCTTGCGGAAAAAGAGGTGACGAAGGTCAGCGAGATCAACACCGGCCTTGGCGGCAACCGCGAGGTGCTGAAAAAGAAATACTATCACCTCATCATTCTGGTCAAAAACCAGATGGGCCTGAAAAACTTGTACAAGATCGTCAGTGAAGCACACGTCAACTACTTCTTCAAAAAGCCCCGTGTGCCCCGCAGCCTGCTGAACAAGTACCGGGACGGCCTGCTGCTCACCAGCGCCTGTGAAGCGGGCGAGCTGTACCGCGCCATCGTGGACGGCACCAGCTACGAGGAACTGAAAAAGATCGCCGCTTACTACGATATCCTTGAGATCCAGCCGCTGGGCAACAACGCCTATATGGTGCGGGATGGCAAGGTGGACAGCGAGGAGCGGATCAAGGAATTCAACCGCACCGTCATCAAGCTGGGCGAGGATCTGCACAAGCCGGTCATTGCTACCGGCGACGTGCACTTTACCGAGCCGGAGGATGCGATCTACCGCGCCGTATTGCAGGCGGGCAACGGCTTTAAGGATGCCGACAACCAGCCGCCGCTGTTCTTCCGCACCACGCAGGATATGCTGGCGCAGTTCTACTATCTGCCCAAGGAAAAAGCCTACGAGGTTGTGGTGAAGAACCCCCGCAAGATCGCCGCCATGATCGACAACAACGTGCGCGCCATCCCCCGGGGCACCTACCCGCCCAGCATCGAGGGTGCAGAGCAGCAGCTGCGCGATGCCACATGGGAGCACGCCAAGCGGGATTACGGCGACCCCTTGCCCGAGATCGTGGAAAAGCGGCTGCAAAAGGAGCTGGATTCCATCTGCGGCCACGGCTACGCGGTTCTGTACGTCATTGCGGTCAAGCTGGTGGCCTACTCCAATGCGGGCGGCTATCAGGTGGGCAGCCGTGGTTCTGTCGGCTCCTCTGCCGTGGCGCACTTTTCCGGCATCTCGGAGGTGAACAGTCTGCCGCCCCACTACCGCTGCCCCAAGTGCAAGCACAGCGAGTTCATCACCGATGGCAGCGTGGACGATGGCTTTGACCTGCCGGATAAAAACTGTCCCCACTGCGGCACCCGGATGCTGGTGGACGGCCACGATATTCCCTTCGAGACCTTCCTTGGCTTCTACGGCGATAAGGAACCGGATATCGACCTGAACTTCTCTGGCGAGTACCAATCCAATGTGCACCGCTACACCGAGGAACTGTTCGGCAAGGCCAACGTGTTCAAGGCTGGTACGGTGTCCGGTATTCAGGATAAAACGGCCTACGGCTACGTTAAAAAGTATCTGGACGAGCGGCAGCGCACCGTGAACCACGCCGAGGAAAACCGCCTGACGCTGGGCTGCACCGGCGTCAAGCGCACCACCGGCCAGCACCCCGGCGGCATGGTCGTTGTGCCGGACACCTACGAGATCTACGATTTCTGTCCCATCCAGCACCCGGCGGATGACGTGGCGGGCGGTCTGCTGACCACCCATTTCGAGTTTAAGTATCTGCACGACACCCTGCTCAAGCTGGACGAGCTGGGCCACGATATGCCCACCTTCTACAAGTATTTTGAGGAATACACCGGCATCCCGGTGGACAGCATCCCCATGAACGATCCCAAGGTGTACAGCCTGCTGACCAGCCCGGAAGCGCTTGGCGTGACCCCGGAGCAGATCGACAGCCAGACCGGCACCTTCGGCATCCCGGAAATGGGCACGAACTTTGTGCGCGGAATGCTGGTAGAAGCACGGCCTAAAAATTTCTCGGAGCTGATCCAGATCTCCGGTCTGTCCCATGGCACGGACGTGTGGACGGGCAACGCGGACGAACTGATCCGCAGCGGAACCTGCACTATTGCAGAGGTCATCGGCTGCCGTGACAGCATCATGCTGTACCTGCTGCGCAAGGGGCTGGAGCCCAAGATGGCCTTTGATATCATGGAGGCCGTGCGTAAGGGCAAGGTGGCCAAGGGCGGCTTCCAGCCGGGCTGGGAGGAAGCCATGCGGGAGCACGAGGTACCGGACTGGTACATCGAGAGCTGCCGCAAGATCAAGTATATGTTCCCCAAGGCTCACGCTGTGGCCTACCTGATGAGCGCCATTCGTCTGATGTGGTACAAGATCTACAAGCCGCAGGCGTTCTATGCGGTGTATTTTACCGTGCGCGGCGATGATATCGACTACGAAGCCGCCATCGGCGGCGCCGTGGCGCGCGCCCACATGGAAGCGGTCAAGCGCCGCCTGAAAGAGGAAAAGAATGCCAAGGACGAGGATGTGCTGGTCAGCTTGCAGCTGGTCAACGAGATGCTGAGCCGTGGGTACGAGTTTTTGCCCATCGAGCTGGGCAAGAGCCGCGGCTCCAAGTATGTGGTGGAGGACGACAAGGTGCGTCTGCCCTTCAGCGCCCTGAAGGGTCTCGGCGGTGCCGCTGCCGAGGCTCTGGAGCGGGTGACCATCCACGGAGAGGAATATATCTCGGTGGAAGAGCTGCAGCAGGCTTCCGGCGTGGGCAGCGGCATTCTGGACCGTCTGCGTCAGGTGGGCGCACTGGGCGACCTGCCCGAGAGCAGTCAGGTAAGCTTTTTCTGAGAAACAAAGGCCGTTGCACAGATTTTGTGCAGCGGCCTTTTATCAGGTCTGGACGATTTTGAATGCCCGCCGCGTGCGCTTTGGGCATTTTCAGCGGAAGAATTTTTTATAATTTCCAAGTCGGGAAGTTCTGCGGAACTTCCCGACTTGCTTTTTCACCAGAAAAAGAGACTGCCGCACGGAGTACCATGCAGCAGTCTCTTTGTGTTTTGTGATAATGTCAAATCAGGGCAGGGGAGTGCTTACTCCACGCTGATCATATAGTAGTAAACGGGCTGGCCGCCGCGGATGTGGCTTACTTCCACATGGTTGGGGCACTTTGCCTTTACGATCTCGGTAACCTTCTCGGCGTCCTCATCGCTCACATCACAGCCGGAAATGATGGTGACGAAGCTGGAATCCTTCTTGCACATATTGCGTGCCAGACGGTAGGTGGCCTTGGTGATATCGGTGGAGGTGGAAACGATCTTGCCGTTCTCCAGCGCCATGATCTCGCCCTTGCGGATGCGCTTGCCATCGTACTCGCTGTCGCGGGCGGCGTAGGTGATCAAACCGGTGGACACCTTGTCGGCAGCAGCCATCATGTTGATGGTGTTGGTCTCGGCGTTCACAGAGGGGTCGAAGTTCAGCAGTGCGGTAATGCCCATGGGCACGGTGCGGGTGGGCAGCACCACCACCTGACGGTCAGCCAGCTTCTGTGCCTGCTCGGCAGCCATGATGATGTTCTTGTTGTTGGGCAGCACGAACACGGTCTTGGCAGGCACGCTCTGGATGGCTGCCAGAATATCCTCGGTGGAGGGGTTCATGGTCTGACCGCCGGACACCACAGCGTCTGCTGCCAGATCGGTGAACACAGCCTTCAGACCCTCACCGGCGGCAACAGCCACAAAGCCGTAGTCGCGGCTGGGATCCACGGCGGCGTAGATGAACTCGCTGGCCTGAGAGGGAGCCTTCTCGGCAGAAGCCTGCTTTTCAAGGCTCTTGCCCTGCTTCTGGCGGGCGAGGAACTGCTCGTGCATATTCTCGATCTTGAAGTTGGTCAGGTAGCCGTACTTGATGGCCTCGCTCAGGATCTTGCCGGGGTCGGCAGTGTGAACGTGCAGGTTGATGACGTCGTCATCCTCAATGCACACCACGCTGTCGCCGTTGGACTCTGCAAAGGCGCGCATCTTGGCGGCGCTGGCACCCTCGTTCTTGTTGATGAGGAACTGGGTGCAGTAGCCGTTGGTAATGTCCTCTACCTTCATCAGGTCGTCGGTGAACACGCCCTTACCGGCATTCTCGGTGGACAGCTTTGCCTTGTTGGGAGCAGCTTCGCCGCCGGCAATAATGGCCTCGCCGTGGAACACCTTGCCCATGCCCTCAAAGATGACCATAATGCCCTGACCGCCTGCGTCCACAACGCCGGCCTTCTTCAGCACGGGCAGCAGGTTGGGGGTGTCCTCCAGTGCCTTCTGACCGGCAGTCAGCACTACGTCCCACAGGGCGGGCACATCGGCGGCATCACTGGCAGCGGCTTCCTCGGAAGCAACGCGTGCCACGGTCAGGATAGTGCCCTCGGTGGGCTTCATCACGGCCTTGTAGGCACCCTCAACGCCCTTCTGCAGGGCAGCCACGATATCGGCAGCGTCAGCCTCTTTTTTGCCCTCCAAAGCCTTGGAGAAGCCGCGGAACAGCAGGCTGGTGATAACGCCGGAGTTGCCGCGCGCACCGCGCAGCATGGCAGAAGCAGCAGTCTTGGCAGCTTCGCCCACGGTGCAGCTGTCGTCCAGAGCTTCCAGCTCACGCACGGCAGCGCCCACGGTCATGCCCATGTTGGTGCCGGTGTCGCCATCCGGCACGGGGAAAACGTTCAGCTCGTCCACGCGGGAACGCTGGTTGTTGATGTTGTTGGCGCCGGAAATGATGGCGTCGCGCAGGATCTTACCAGAAATCATTGTTCTTACTCCTTAGTAACTGGCCGGAAAATCCCGGCTCGGGTTTGCAGACAAATCAGGCGATGACGTCATCCACGGACACCACCACGCGGGCGACCTTCAGCCCGGTGGCCTGCTCCACCTCGTCCTTGACGCGGTGGGAGATGCTGCGGGCGGCGGTGGAAATGTTCAGACCGTAGCTGACGGCAATGTGCAGCTCGATGACCAGACGCCCATTCTGCTGGGTCACGCGCACACCCTTTTCCGGGTAATCGGAACCGTATACCATGCTTTTCACAGCGTCAGTCATATCACGGGGAGCCATGGCAGCAACGCCGTAGCACTGTTTGGTGGCTTCACCCACCAGGGTGGAAAAATACCCATCAGTAAAGCTGACATTCCCAAGCGGGAAACGGGAAGTGATCATAGTCGCTCTGCTCCTTTATGTTATTTTTCATAAAAATACACGCAAGGGTCGGGGGCATTGGCTGCGCAAAACAAAGCTTGCCTCAGATAAACACCCACCCTATTATACAACTTTGCACCGTGGTTGTACAGTTCAAATTGTTGGATTTACTGCTTTTTGCGCTTCTTTTGCATCATTTTTGTAAAGAAAAAAGGGAGAACTGCCCTCGACAGCCCTCGCGCTGCTTTGCGCAGCGGGCGTGGTATGCTGAAGGCAGGCTGTGCAGAACCCATCAAAACGGAAAGTATGACAAATAAAGAAAAACAATCTGTGAATAAATTATAAAAGCTTCCTTGCCTGGCTTTCTTTGTCTATGAAAAAGTGCTAAAATAGAAACAAAGAAGAGAAGGGGCTGCCAGCCCCCTTTTCCCATGATACTTTCCGGAATACGCCGGACGCACGGCACATTACATAGCGCAGGCAGACCGTTCCAACAGGTATTGCCTGCAAAAAATGCGATAGGAGTTGTTGGCATGAACATTCTCTTTTTTCTTTCCCCAAAGCAGGATCTGATGTACGTTTACGATGACTTTACCCTCCGGCAGACGTTGGAAAAGTGGGAAAACAACCGCTACGCCTCCATTCCGGTGCTGAACCGCAAGGGCGAATATGTGGGCACGCTGACCGAAGGCGATATCCTGTGGGGACTGAAAAAATACCATGGTCTGGATCTGGAAGCCGCCGAGGACATCCCCATCTCAGAGTTTGCGCATAAGCGGGACTACAAGGCCGTCACGGTGACCACCAGCATGGATGAGCTGGTGGAAGCCGCGATGAACCAGAACTTTGTCCCGGTGGTGGATGACCGGGGCAGCTTTATCGGTATCGTGCGGCGGCAGGCCATCATCCGCTACTGCTACGATAAATCCCGCAAGATCGAAATGACCCGTACCGGCCGCCCCGTAAAGGAACTGGCTGGCGTACATTAAAAACACAAAACGAGGGCGCTGCACGGTAAATGTGCAGCGCCCTCGTTGCTATTTGTTACTTGTTGCGGATGTATTCGTCCATGGCCTTTGCAGCTGCCTTACCGGCACCCATGGCCTTGATGACGGTAGCAGCGCCGGTCACGGCGTCACCACCGGCGTACACGCCGTCACGGCTGGTCTTGCCCTCGTCGCCCTCGGTCACGATGCAGCCGTGCTTGTTGGTCTCCAGACCCGGGGTGGTGGAGCGGATCAGCGGGTTGGGGCTGGTGCCCAGGCTCATGATCACGGTATCCACGGCCAGCTCAAACTCGCTGCCCTGTTTTTCAATGGGACGGCGGCGGCCGGAAGCGTCCGGCTCACCCAGCTCCATCTCGATGCAGGTCATGGAGTGCACAAAGCCGTCCTCGTCCGGGTGGATGGCAACGGGGTTGCACAGGGTCTTGAAGATGATGCCCTCTTCCTCGGCGTGCTCCACCTCTTCCTTACGGGCGGGCAGCTCAGCCATGCCGCGGCGGTATACGATGTACACGCTCTCGGCACCCAGACGCAGGGCGCTGCGGGCAGCGTCCATAGCCACGTTGCCGCCGCCCACAACGGCGACCTTCTTGCCGGTGCGGATGGGGGTCTTGCTGGTGGGCAGATAAGCCTTCATCAGGTTGGAGCGGGTCAGGAATTCGTTGGCGGAATACACGCCCTTCAGGCTCTCGCCGGGGATGTTCATAAAGCGGGGCAGACCGGCGCCGGAGCCTACGAACACGGCCTCGTAGCCGTACTCGCCCATCAGCTCGTCAATGGTCAGCACCTTGCCGATGACCATGTTGCACTCAAAATCTACGCCCATCTTCTTCAGGCCGTCGATCTCCTGCTGGACGATGGCCTTGGGCAGACGGAACTCG
>ENA-OPXX01000495-OPXX01000495.1-human-gut-metagenome-genome-assembly--contig:-NODE-495-length-36516-cov-2.206851_pt1 | contig 36516 bp, 29 predicted proteins | sample MGYA00241771_ERZ502046 | MGnify/ENA primary metagenome ERZ502046 (study PRJEB25962, sample SAMEA2042006) | human gut metagenome | biome: human gut; feature: human-associated habitat; material: faeces...
ATAAAAACAACCCTCCCTTTTCTCTTTTGTAGAGTTCTGGGAGGGTTACTTTTTTGCTTAAAAGAGCTTAACTTAATGACATTGGAAGAATAGCGGGCATCTTTTTCTGTGCAGAACTTTCCATAGAGCCGCCAAATCTGTCATAATAATAATATCCAAAGATAGGGAGGCAGACTCATGACCATAGACGGTGTATACCAAAAAACTTTATTTCGCAATATCAAGTCAGGCTATACATTCTTTCAGTTCAAGGGACTAAAATATGACGAAGACGGCGAAAATTTCTATAACTGCCGCGGAGTCATTCCGAATTATGCGCCCAAAACGCCATTAACAATCACCGGCCATAAAGAATTATCCGGAGATAAAAAAGAACCCCTATTTATTGTTGATTCCATTAGTTTGAATATCAATAACGATATTTTAGCGAAGTCTTTCGTTATGGCGCATTTAGAGCCTGGAATGGGAAGCGCCTGTGCAGACAGGGTTATTGCTTATCTTAAAATCAATAATATGACCATCGATCAGCTTTTGCAGTCAGATAAGGCCGTCGAGCACATGGAACAGATCAAGGGATTTTCTCATAAAAAAGCGGTTGCTTTCGTAAAGAAAGCAGAAGGGTCTTTGATCGAAATGGATCTGTTGAAGGAGTTATCTCCTTATGGAATTTCTTTCACACAGATCAATCGATTGAGAAAAATGTATGAAAGAAATGTTCGTACAGAAATCAAAGAAAATCCGTATTTGTCCATGAAGCGCGCAGAAATCCCTTTTGAAAACATTGATGCTTACGCAAGAGATAATGGGTTCACCTTTTGTGATCCGGACAGGATCAGGAGTATTGTGAATCAGACATTTTATTACTTGGCAACAACAGGAAATAGTTATTGTACAGCAGAAGAAATTCTTCCGATGTACCGAAAAATAGAAAGAAAAATTTCCTGCTTTGATGAGCAGGCTCCAGACGGACTGGTTCTTTTTGAAATATTATCAAGTAAAGCAGGTTATCTTGACTCCACAGCAGGGCAGCCTAGATTTTATTCCCGCAAATCATGGGATGCCGAAAGCGAAATCGCCGGAGGTCTTGCGAGACTTAAGAGAAAATCGCGGACCATGTTGAACGACAGGGAAATTGATGATTACCTGAATACAGACGGAAGTTATCTGGATGATTCGCAAAAAGAAGCTTTTTGTTTGCTTAAAGATACAGAACCATGTTTTCTGATCGGTGGTCCCGGCACAGGAAAAACAACAACTTTGAAGAATCTGGTAGCCTGTTATCAGAAGAAATATCCGGATAAGCGTGTCGCCGTCTGCGCACCGACAGGCCGTGCGGCAGAAAGAATCAAGGAAGCAACCGGACTGGCTTCGTCTACGATCCATCTGCTGATGGAATACCGGATAGAAGACGGACAATCGTTTCCTATGAGAAACGAAAATAACCCCATAGACGCTGATTTTATTATTATCGACGAATTTTCCATGGTTGGCATTTATCTCTTTAAAAGTTTTTTGAATGCAGTAGGAGACGAAACAAAACTTCTTTTTGTAGGCGACTGGAATCAACTTCCTTCGGTAGAGCCTGGATTTTTGCTACATGATTTGGTAAATAGTGACAAATTCCATTATTTCGAATTATCAAGTACACATAGACAGAAGAAAGACAGCTCTATCTGTATTAACAGAGATTTGATTTTGGAAGGTAAAACCGAACTTAAACAGGATAGTCATTTCATTATAAAACGTTTTCATAACGACTCAGAAGCAAGAATGGAAGCAAAAAGAATATTTGAAACACTTTATGATCCGGTAAATTACCAGAAATTACATGTTATAACTCCTCAGCAATCGGGTACAATAGGTGTACAGGGACTAAATTTGCTGGCACAGGAAATATTCCATAACGCAGACGAAGATCATATCTGCTATGGCGAAGATTGCTTTTATAGGTCTGATAAAGTTATGACGGTTAGAAATGTGTATGGTGATGAATCGTATTTTAACGGCAATTTATGGCTCGTTCATGATTTTTGCTCGGAAGAAATGATTCTTTCTGCAGACGACGATACAAATGTACATATTCACGAAGATCATTATGAAGACATTGCGCTTGCTTATGCGACCACGGTTCATAAATATCAGGGCAGCGAAGGAGAGATTATTGTGATAGCCCTTCCGTCGGATGTTGCGCCGTCTATGATAAGCAGATCAATTTTATACACAGCAGTAACAAGGGCGATTGATAAGGTGATTATCCTTTCTTCCGAAAACATGCTGGAAAGATTTATTACCGCAGATATCCATCCGAAAAGAAATTCTGGAATTGTGGAAAAATTAGAAAAAATATTATAAATGTGTCGCAATATTTATTCTCTGTGTTCAAAAAAGATTTCTTTCATAATAATATTGAAGGAAAAATATACCGAACACGAGGAGAATTGTATGCGTAAGGGTGTACTGAAATTTTTTAATCTCAAAAAGGGTTTTGGATTCATTGAAGATGAAGAGACCGGAGAACAATATTTTGTGCGATATCGAAGTTTTTTGCCAAACAAAATACGTATGATACCGGCTGCCAACAGCAGAGTATCTTTTGATATCGTTCAGAATAACAACGAAACGGAGCTGCCGCTTGCGGTAAATGTAACGTTTCTTTAAGAGAGCCGAAAGGCTCTCTTTTTTTAACCCTTCTTTTCTTTCATATTAATAGAAATTAGAAATCGGGAGGAAAAAAGAATGGTAAAATATGGTTTTTTACACTGTCATACACAGAATTCAGTAAAGGATTCCGTTATGACAGTAAAAAGACTTTGTCAGAGAGCTAAAGAAATGGAAGCACCTGCAGTGGCTATTGCCGATCATGGTGTATTAACGGGTATTCCTTCTTTTCTGAAGGAAGCCGCTGAAAATGAAATCAAACCTATAGTTGGATGTGAGTACTATGTCAAGGAATTTTCTTATGACAAAAGACTTCATCTGATAATTTATGCAAAAGATTTGATTGGATATCAGGCAATGATGAAAGCGGTGAAGCTTTCCAACAAGCGAATCGAAAAAGTAAGAACTATGCTTTTTCCTGCGTTAAACGAAGAAATTATCAAAACATGCTTCGGACCTGGTTCCAGGGGTTACGGACATGTAATCGCAACTTCTGCCTGTGTAAACGGCGTTCTGGCTGGTTTGATTCTTCAGAACGAAGCTTATAAGAAAGAAGCTGAAAAACTGGCTGAACAGCTGTCTGAGTTCGAAAGAAACAAGGATCTGTTGGAAAGTCATGAGGCAAAGAAAACAGCCCTCGAGAAACGTATCGATGAAATTCAGCACCTGACTCTTTTGAAGTTTGGAAAGGAGAAGAGAGCCGCAGAAAAGCTTCCTGAAGATGAGAAAGCGAAAGTACTTGCAGAAATTGCCGAAAAAGAAGCTGCTGTTGAAAGAGCCAAGGCTGAAGTAACGCAGCTCAAAACCACAAAGAACACAATTTGCAAGCAGATTACTCTTTGCAAAAATAAGTTTAGTGGCAAAGGCGACGCTCTGAACGAAAAATATACTGTATTGAAAGAGTTGAGAGAGAAGATTTGCGACAGACCTGCTCTGGCCGCAAAGATGCGCTCCGAGGCTCTCAGATATCAGCAGATTTTCGGAAAAGAGAACTTTTATATTGAACTCCAGTTTCACGGAATGTTCGAAGAGAAAGATGCTATGATGGAGCTCGACCGCATTGCACAGGAACTTGATATCCCTGTAGTGGCTGCGAACGACGCACACATGGCGACAAATTCCGAAGAAGACCTCATGGGAAGAGAAACCGTAAGATCCTTACGCTTCATGAAAATGGAACCCTTAGAAGATTCCGATAAGGAATTGTACCTGAAAGATGACGAAGAGCTTTATAAAGCCATCAGACAGGTTGTAACTCCCGAAAGAGCCAAGATTGCAATGGAAAACGTCGGTAAGATTGTTGAACAGTGCAATTATGAGCCCAGTAAGGAAAAGCATTATCCCGTCTTCGATAAGAGCGTAGATTCCTTCGAACTCTTAAAGAAGATGACATACGAGGGTGTTCAGAAGCGTTTCCCCGGTGGTTTCCCTTCCAAGGAATACGATGAGCGTCTGGAGTACGAACTTAGTGTAATTAAGAAAATGGGCGTTTCAGATTATCATCTGATCGTTCAGGATCTGGTTAACTTCACCAAGAAACTTGGTAAGATGCCGGAAGACAGATACAACTATCTGAAAGAGAATATCTGGAACATGACATTCGAGCAGATTGTTGAGTATGTCGAAGCAGATCAGACCTACGTAGGTATGACAGTGGGCCCCGGAAGAGGTTCTTCTGCAGGTTCTCTTGTTTGTTATTGTATTGGTATTACCGATCTGGATCCTATCGAACACGGTCTTTTGTTCGAAAGATATCTGAATCCAGAAAGAGTAACTATGCCTGATATTGATACAGACTATGCCAACGGCTACAGAGATGTGGTTGTTGTGTATACCTACAAAAAGTACGGAGAGGACGCTGTATGTAGAATTATCACATACGCAAAATCAGCTCCCAAGTCCGCTATCAAGGATGTGGCAAAGGCAATCGGCATTTCCAAGGGTCAGGAAGACGAATATGTTACTTTGGGAGATATTCTGGCAGATGTAATTCCTCAAAAACCCAAGGAGCATATTGCAACATATCTTCCGGTATTTGAGGAAATGAACCAAAAGAATCCTAAGGTTGATGAGATCATTAAAAGAGCCATATCAATTGAAGGAGCATACAACCATTATGGTATGCACGCTGCCGGCGTTATTATTTCTGATAATGACGATGTTAACGAATATGTCCCTCTTTCCTGGGATGACGTTAACAAACAGTGGAAGTGCCAGATGGATATGGTGGAGGCTGAAGAAGCTGGCTTGTTAAAGATGGACTACCTTGGACTAAAAAACCTCAATATCATTACCGAGATGTTACGTCTTATCTATAAGAGAACCGGCCGCAAGATCAATCCTCAGACAGACATCAAGGAAGAGACAGAAGTTATCAAGGCAATTTGCGCATCCGGAAAGACCAACGCGATTTTCCAGCTTGAATCTGCCGGTATGAAGGACGTAGAAAAGAAACTGGGAACCGATAAATTTGCCGACCTGGTATTATTACTGGCAGCATACAGACCCGGCCCCATGGATTCCATTCCTTCTATGATTGCAGTTAAACATGGTAAGGCTCCCGAATACAGACATCCGATGCTCGAGCATATCCTGAAAGATACCTATGGTTCCTTGATTTATCAGGAGCAGGTACAGCAGATCTTCCGTGATCTGGCAGGATATTCCTTCGGGCGAGCTGACCTGGTGCGTCGTGCCATGAGTAAGAAAAAGGAAGCAGTATTCCTTGCAGAAAAACCTATCTTCGTCAACGGAGATCCTGAAAGCGGAATCAAAGGATGTGTCGCTAACGGCATTCCTGCAGAGGTCGCTGAACAGATTTTCGACGACATGGTTGACTTTGCAAAGTACGCTTTCAACAAATCCCACGCAGCAGCATACGCGCGGGTAACATATATACTTTGTTGGTTAAAGTATTATTATCCGATTGAATTCATGACCGTAGCATTAAGCTGGGCGAGCGAAAAACAATTGGTTGCTTTAATTGCAGAGTGCAAGTCAATGGGTATTGAAGTAAAACCCGTAGATATCAACAGATCTGGGGCTAAATTCAGTATCGTTGACGAAAAAATCTATTTTGGAATGACTTCTATTAAGGGTATTGGCGCAGTGGAACCTATCATGGCTGCAAGAAAGGAAGCTGCTTTCAGTAGTTTCCACGATTACTACAGAAGAGGCCACTTCAAAAAGAATGTAAGCGAAGGTTTGATTAATGCAGGTGCGTTTGACTGTTTCTGCAAAAACCGCAAAGCTCTTATGATGGCTTTTGAGGAAATGGAAGAATGCGCTGGCGGCAAGTCAAAGAACGATTCTGATATCGAAAAGCAGACCGTTATTCTCAATGTTCTGAAAGAGATTGAGAACGAAAAGAACGGATCAGCAGTAGATGCAGATTATGTATTTGGCAAGCTGAGAGCAGTCGGCTACAAAAATAAAACGCTTCCAACCATCGAAAAAATCCAGGCGAAGATCGATTCTATCGTTAATAAGAATCAGGAAATTGACGCTCAGATTTCTGAGATTGAAATTCCTGAGAATATTGATGAAGATATGATGCAGAAGCTGGAAAATGAGAAGAAGCTGATCGGGGTATTTTTATCCGGACATCCCATGGATGCCTACAGAATCCCCATAAATGCCAAGATGATTTCTGAACTTAAGGGTGGCGACGTTGTCAACATCTGCGGAATTATTGAGGATTATAAAATCCGCCAGAGAAAATCCGATAACGCTGATATGTCTTTCTTCACTTTGGAAGACAAGAGCGGTGTTATTGAAGTAGCCTGCTTTACAAAAGCGTATGCTTCTTTCGGAGAATTACTTGGTGAAGGCAGAGTTGTCAATATCAGAGGTAAAGTAATGGAAGAAGAAGTCTCTGTTTCCAATAACAATACTGATAGTGATGACGACAATGCAAATGAGGAAGAACATAAAGAGACAGTTCTTAAAATCTCTGTATACGAAGTAAAGCCTATGGCTCCTGCAAGCAAGGATCTTATGCTTGAGATTCCGGATATTACTATTTGGAATGATTTATTTAAGGAGTGTGTGGCACAGTATGTTTCTCCTGTTGGGAAGTATCATGTGATTCTTCATGACATCTTATTCAATGAAATAAGAGAGACTTCGCTTCATGTAGTTCCCCAAATCAAAAATGATCCAATCCTTGGATCTTTGATCACAGCTCTATAATTAACAGGCGTCGCAAGACGCCTGTTTTTCTGTGCAGAAAAATCGTTAATTTTCAAATTCTGTCATAATAATTATAGGCATAAAGAAAGGAGAAACGCATGCTGACTATATCTTTTACAGAATATGATGATTTGGATCAGAAAGCGGAATTGTTTGAAATTCCTGAGGATTACGAATTCCCATTAAGAGAGAGCTTTCAATCAAAACTGGACGAAAAACACGGCTTATTTGATCTTATGGTCGCATTTTACAATACTACAGATTCTGATTATCGCGAAGAATTGCGGCGATTTATGTATCAGGAAGTAAAAATCGTAGACTCCCTTGAAGATAACAATCCGATTGGAAAAGCGGTTAAAGGGCAGCTTAAGATCTCGCCCGAAAAGAACATGAAAATTATGCAAAATGTTCAGAGCATGGATTTTCAGCTTACTGGATATTTTCCAACAAAACAGGATATCGACGATTACGTGAAAGATAATTCGGAAACGAATCTTGCGTTTTTATACTGGGTTTTAAATACGCCGATGGATGATCTTTCTGGGGACGAGTTAGATACCATGAACTATATCAAAACAATTATCGGAAGAAGAGTAAAACTGGAGGAGTAAATGGGAAAGAGACTTTTTATTACAGAGAAACCAAGTGTAGCCAGAGATTTTGCAAAGGCCCTGCATGTTAACGGGGGAGGAAAAGATGGCTACATCGAAGACGGAAATACAATTATCACATGGTGTGTGGGACATCTCGTTGCCATGAGTTATCCGGAGAAATATGATCCGGATTTGAAATCTTGGAAACTCGACACACTGCCGTTTTTGCCTAAAACGTTCAAATATGAGGTTATTGAAAGTGTAGCCAAACAGTTCGGAGTCGTTAAAGCACAGATTGAAAGAAAAGATGTTGACCACATTTATTATTCCGGTGATGCTGCGAGAGAAGGAGAATATATTCAGCGTCTTGTACGTCAGTTCTGCAATATCGGGAGCAACGTAGAAGAGCGCAGAGTATGGATCGACTCCCAGACAGAAGAGGAAATTCAAAGAGGCATCAGAGAAGCAAAGCTTCTTTCTGAATATGACCTTATTTCCGATGCCGGCTATATGCGTGCCATCGAAGACTATCTCTTTGGAATTAATCTCTCCAGAGCTTATACATTGAAGTTCGGCAGACTTTATAACAATATCGTAGGCAACACAAACAATGAGGTTATTGCTGTCGGCCGTGTTATGACCTGCGTGCTTGGTATGATCGTAAACCGTGAACGACTGATCAAAGGTTCAAAAGAAATTCCATTCTACGGACTTCGTGGATTTGTAGGTGACTCTTCCGCAGACTGGAAGACAACAGAGACGTCAGCATATTTTGAATCCCCTATGCTTTATAAGCCGGGAGCATTTTCTGATAAGAAGAATGCAGAAGAACTGAAAGCGAAATGCGAAGCAAAAGGGCAGCTTCTTTTCAAAAATAAGGAGAAGAACAGAGAAAAGAAATCCGCGCCCATGCTTTACAACCTTGCCGAGCTGCAGGGAGAATGTTCTTCCGCTCTTAAGATCACGCCGGATCAAACACTTCAGATTGTTCAGACCTTATATGAGAAGAAGATGGTGACTTATCCTAGAACGGACGCAAGAGTTTTATCATCTGCCGTTGCAAAGGAAATTGTAAACAATATCAATGGATTAAAGAGTCATCCGGTTGTTGGCAAATATGCATCTATGATCGACGCCGTTTACGTCAATAACATCGGAAATACCAAATATACCAATGATGCATTGATTTCCGACCACTATGCGATCATTCCTACCGGAAAAGAAGTAAACAGCTATAATTCCCTCGGTGATGATGAAAAGACAGTTTATACCATGATCTGCCGCCGTTTTCTCGCTATTTTTTATCCGGAAGCCGTTTATGAAAAAATAGTATATTTCTTCGATTGTGATGGAGAAAGTTTTCAGGCAGCGGCAAAAACACTTGTAACGCCCGGATACCTTTCCGTTTATGATAAAACGGTAGAAGAAACAGAAGAAATATTCTCTGGGTTGGAAGAGGGAGAAAGCTACGACGCAAGATTCGAAATTGTGGAAGGAAAAACGCAGCCGCCCAAAAGATATACTTCCGGTAGTATTATCCTTGCAATGGAAAATGCAGGACAGCTGATTGAAGATGCAGATCTTAGGGCACAGATCAAATCCAGCGGAATCGGAACCAGTGCTACGAGAGCAGAAATCCTTAAGAAACTGATCGCCAACAATTACGTAACGCTTAATAAGAAAACGCAGGCATTATCTCCCAGTGAGCGCGGAGAAGTGATTTTTGATATTGTCAATGCTATTACGCCGTCTTTGCTCAGACCGGAAATGACAGCCAACTGGGAAAAAGGACTGGATATGGTAGCAAGCGGCGATGTAACAAAAGAAGGATATCTGGAAAAGTTATATGCTTATGTCACCCGAGAAGTAAACGCTGTAAAAGAAGCAAACGTAGAAGAAATCAAAAAAGATCTTCCGGAAGAAAAGATCAAAACTTCTAGTTCCGGCGGTTATACCAAAATGGAAGTGAAACCTAAATTCAAAAAGACAGCGCCGGCAAAAATGCCCGAAGTATGCCCTCACTGCGGCGGAAAGATTCGCGAATTCGAAAAAGGATATGGCTGCAGTAAATGTACCGCTGTCGTTTGGAAAAGGATCGGACAGACGATGCTTTCCGAAGAACAGCTCGCAAAACTGTTCTGCTCCGGAGAAACGGATTTTATCGAGTTCAAAAAGAAAGACGGTTCCGGTACATTCACAGCTAAATTAAAAGTGGCAAATGACTGGTCCACAAAATTTGTGTTTCAGGAAAGAAAATAACGTATATTAGAAAGCGGGGCGTTTTGCTCCGCTTTCTTTCATAATAATTATGAGGGTAGTATTTCAAAATATATTTTATGAAAAGGAGAACGTTATGGACGAAAAAGTCGTTGAAGTGAATCTGTCTCTGGATGATGAAAGGTCCGCAGACAATGAAGTAACGGTTGAGACCGTTAAACATTATGAAGACACCAACCGTGCCGAGATTGAGGGTACGATGGTCAGTCGTTTCGATGCCGGTAAGGCAGCATTATTAACTATCCTAGTAACCACAGGACGTGAAAAGAATGAGACCTCCGGCATTACCGTTGTTGCGACCGGTGATCTTTATGAAAAAGCCGTTGCCATCAAAGAAGGCAGACGCGTCAAAGTTACAGGAGAAATGAGAACTATTCCCGACAGAAAGAACCCCGGTTTTTATACCTGCCAGGTATTCGCAAAAGAGCTGGAAGAAGCAAAGAGCCAGCTGGAAGAAGAATTTGACATCAAAGGCCGTGTGTATGATCAGTCATTTAACAGGGTATTTGTTGTCGGAACCGTATCCCGTCTGATCCAGATTAACAGAAATTACATCAAGGTCGTAATTCAGGTTAAGAGTGACAAAAAGACAAGATACATTGAAGGATCCCTCATCGCAAGAAACATGAAGAATGTAATTCCTCACGTTATGGTCGGCAGCCGGATCTGTGCCGTTCTCGAAATGCGCAGCACAAAGAAAGAAGTAGACGGAAAGCCCGTTTACCGTAAGGACGCCTATATTGTAGATATGAAGGAAATCTAAGAAGCAGCCTGCCGTGCATCAAACGGCAGGCATTTTCTTTCATAATAATTATGATATTCAAGAGATGGGGAGAAACCTTATCTCTTTTTTGTTTAGTATGAAAGGAGAATAAAATACATGAAAGACGTTGTGGTAATCAAAAAAGATGGAACAACTCAGGATTTTAATCCGGAGAAAATAAAAAAGGCAATCACCAAAAGTGCTGATCGTGTGTTGATAGATCTCAGCGAGGAACAGAAAGACGAAATCGTCAATATTGTTGAAAAACATATTGATGAAAAGAATCTGTCTGAAATCTCTATATACACGATGCACAATCTGGTTGAAGGAGCGCTTGATGAGGTGTCTCCGGAAGTGGCAAAAAGTTATCGTGATTATCGCGATTACAAAACTACTTTCGTAGATATGCTTGATAAGGTATATCGCAAGAGTCAGTCCATTATGTATATCGGAGACAAGGAGAATGCTAATTCTGATTCCGCGTTGGTTTCCACCAAGCGAAGCTTGATCTTTAATCAGCTGAATAAGGAGCTGTATCAGAAATTCTTCTTGAACAGAGAAGAGCAGCAGGCTATCAATGACGGATACATTTATATCCACGATATGTCTGCAAGAAGAGACACCATGAACTGCTGCCTGTTCCGTATGGGCGAAGTACTTAAAGGCGGCTTTGAAATGGGTAATGTCTGGTACAATGAACCGAAGACACTGGATACGGCCTGCGACGTCATCAGTGATGTTATTCTGAATGCAGCAAGCCAGCAGTACGGCGGATTTACTGTTCCTGAAATTGACAAGATCCTAAGGCCCTATGCAGAAAAATCCTTAAAGCTTCATAAGGAGGAATATCTTTCTGTGTTTAAGGACAGCGAGAAGCCTGTGACCAATGAAATTCTGAAAAAGGCTGAGAAATATGCATGGAATAAAACTGTAAGGGAAATGGAACAGGGTTATCAGGGCTGGGAATACAAGCTCAACACCGTGGCAAGCAGCCGTGGAGATTATCCATTCACCGCAATTTCCTTTGGCCTTGGAACCGATCCTATCGAAAAAATGATTTCCAAAGCAATTTTGAGAGTTCATAGAGAGGGACAGGGCAAAAAAGGAAATAAGATCCCGGTGCTGTTTCCGAAGCTGATTTTCCTGTATACCAAGGATCTTCATGGAATCGGCGCTGAAAACGAGGATGTGTTTGAGGAAGCTGTTAAAACGTCGGCTAAAACGATGTATCCTGATTACACCAGTCTCGACAGTGACGATACAATCGGAGAAATGTGGCATAAATATCACAAGGCGATTTCTCCTATGGGCTGCAGAGCATATCTGTCCCCCTGGTATGAAAGAGGCGGAGCGTATCCAGCAGATGATGAAGACGTTCCTGTTTTTGAAGGGCGTTTTAACATCGGTGCGGTATCGCTGCATTTGCCCATGATTCTTGCGAAAGCAAGAAAAGAGAACAGAGATTTTTATGAAGTTCTGGACTATTATATGGAGCTGATCCGTAAGCTTCATATCCGCACCTACGCATATCTCGGAGAGATGAGAGCTTCAACGAATCCCCTGGCATACTGCGAAGGCGGCTTCTACGGCGGCAATTTAAAGTCTTCCGACAAGATCAAACCGTTACTTAAATCAGCGACAGCAAGTTTTGGTATTACGGCACTGAATGAGCTGCAGGAACTGTATAATGGCAAGTCACTTGTTGAAGACGGAGAATTCGCATTGGAAGTTATGCGGCATATTCAGGACAAGGTGAATGAATATAAGGCAGCCGACGGAAATCTGTATGCCATTTATGGCACGCCCGCTGAAAATTTGTGCGGACTGCAGATTAAGCAGTTCAGAGCAAAATACGGTATTGTCGATGGCGTTTCCGACAGACCGTATGTGAGCAACAGCTTCCATTGTCATGTATCCGAAGATATTACGCCTATTCAGAAACAGGATTTGGAAAAGAGATTTTGGTCTTATTTCCAGGGCGGAAGAATCCGGTACGTAAAATATCCGGTAAATTACAACGTGACAGCAATCAAGAGTCTTATCCGGAGAGCAATGAGTCTTGGGTTTTATGAAGGTGTCAACATGGCATTATCATATTGTAATGATTGTGGACATGAGGAACTGGATATGGATATATGCCCCGTCTGTGGCAGCCGTAATTTGACCAAAATCGATCGAATGAACGGTTACCTGGCATATTCCAGGGTACATGGAGATACGCGTCTGAATGAGGCCAAAATGGCCGAAATCGCAGACCGTAAGAGCATGTAAAAATAATTATTGAGAAGGAGCCGAAAGGCTTCTTCTTATTTGGAGGTAAAAATGATTTACTTTAGAAATATCAATGACATTGAAGATTATTCTGGAAAAGAAATCTGGCTGATTATGCGGAGCGTCACCGGAAATCTTGAAAAGATAGCAAAGCTGCCGAATGTTCATGTTGTGCCGGAACTTGCGCCGTCAGAGAAATTATACACAGACTTTCTTCTTTGGAAAAAAATTGGAATGGGGGCAGGAAAAGTTCGACAACGAATATACGCCACGCTTCATTTATCAGCTTTCTACCGATAAGAAAGCGCAGCTTAAACTATTGGAAATATATAAAAGAAAAGATAATCCGATATATTTGTGCTGTGCCTGCGAGCGCGAGCAGATGTGTCATCGGATCATCGTTGCGAGAATGTTAGACCAGTGGGGTGTCCCCGTTGATGTCGAAAATGTTACACATTTAAAAAGGCAGCTGTAAGCTGCCTTTTTCTTATCTTAAAAATATGCAATTTGTTCACGAACAAACTCCCTTTTTAATTTTGGATAAGGTCCTCCATCAACGTCATAATTTTCAAAATAAGACTGTGATTTGTTTTTACGGATAAACCTGCAGATTTTCGCATAAAACCGGGCTGTTCGGTGCCGCCTACAAAACATACTGTACAGTGAAATTGATCAATCAATTCATACCTTCATTATATCAAAAGTATTTTGAAATGCAAATTTCTGCACAGAAATTTTGATGTTTTTGTTTTTTATGTTTCATATTAATTATGGAGGATAAATTATGGAAATTAGAAATTTTAATGTAACTGCATGGAAAGAAGATAATATTCCGACACCGGAAGGAAATTACATGTGTGTCGTTCCGGGAGAAAACGGATATCAATGGGCGGATCTTTTTAAAGACAGATTTCGCGAACTGGAACCTGGAATCGACAACGACCATATTAAGGCTTTGTCTTTTTCTTTGGAATTTTTATGCGAAGATATCGAATTTATTAAAATCAATTATTTTATTTTAGATTTCTTCGAGACAATTTTTTCAGAAGGAAATGTTTTGTCTATTCGGGGGTTGAATAACGATAGTTTATTTAAGTATGAAATATTGTGTTTTCCGCTGGTAAGAAGAGTTTTGAAAGCTTCCAACTGGGTTGCAAAGGATGAGGAAGGATATAAGATTCATCAGGATATATTAAATACTTTTCTTGCTTCGTTTGAAAATACATTTTCCACAAATATTACCAACAGAGCTGATTACGCTGATTCTGGAGCATCAGCAGAGCCGGTTGCAAAAGTGGATTTGATTTCACAAATGGACGTTCCCGAACCTAAAGCTTCAGATTATAAAGAAATGATTTATGATGCCGCAGGATTTGACGCTCAGACGATTACGGACGCCGGATACGAGCGTTTCACGCAGATGTGTTCACATATCATTTCCTATTACACAACCGGTGTCGAAAAAGCGCTTTACTTTAAGGCACAGGTTGGTGATATTACGCCTGAGAACTTCATGAAGAACGTAGAAGATACTACAAGACGTCTGTATCAGAATATTACTGACAGAGATATGAAGCTCCTGCTCGATAAAGTTTACAGCGCCGTTTATAAGAATTACGTTCTCGATCAGCTGATCGAATCAGATGAAATCAGTGATATTAAGGTCATTGACCCGAAACATATCCGCGTAAAAGTAAACGGGAAAAGAATGACATCCAATGTGGGATTTATTAATGCGAATGATTACATCAACTATATAAATAGTCTTGCCATGCGATATGGATTGAATTTGGCAAATGAAGCTTATCATGTGTTTACAGACGAATATACAAGTCCCAAATTTATTCTGAGAATGAATATTGCCACACAGTATGTAAATTCCTCGCCTTTTCCGTATTTACACATCAGAAAGATAAGAAAGAATAAATATACTATTGATGATTTGGTAGAAAAAGGTGTTATGCCGAGAAAGGTAGCAAATTACCTTATTGAAAAAATTAATACCACAGGAGTCGTAATCTGTGGCAAAGGCGCATCAGGAAAAACGAATCTATTGAATGTATTGCTTGATCGGATTTATTATAATATGTCCGGATTGGTTATCCAGGAAAGCAAAGAATTATTTTCAAACAAACATCCTGATTTTATGTTCCAGCATATCACGAACAGCAAAAATGGTCGTCCGGCTTATGGATTAAAAGAAGAAGCTACAAACGGTCTGCTGACCGATCTGGATCATTTCATCATAGGCGAAATCAAGGGTGGAGAGGCATGGTATTTCTTAAATGCTGCAGCCACAGGTCATATCTGTAGCTGTACCGTTCATGCGCCGTCTGCGAGAGATGCGATAGATAAACTTGCTGATTACGTTACTTATGAAAGTAAATATTCCAAAGAACAGGCCATGTATATGCTGAAAGAACTTAAGACTATCGTATTTATGTCGCATTTTAAGATTAGGGAAATTGTTGAAATTACCGGATGGGACGACGAAAAGAAGCAACTCATTTTCAAAACAGTATACCAGTTATAATTTCTGTGCAGAAAAATGCGTTTTTGTGAAAATATGTCATAATAATGATAGACAAAGAAAACCAGCCAAGAAAGGACAAAAATATGGATACAAAAGCTTTTAAGACGCGGACCATCATTCAGTCACAGACCTTAAACGGACAGAGGCCTGCAATCAGACAGAATCCCAGTCGAAGACAGGATCAGTGGGTAATCGGCCTCGATATCGGTTATTCTTCCGTAAAAGGAATGAGCCAGAACGCTCTGTTTACTTTTCCCAAATTTGCGAAAAAGCTACCCAAAAATGCAGTAGCCCTCGCAAAACCTTTGGATACAGATATTCTGTATCGTGACGAGAATGGCGAAATTTACGCTGTGGGCGAAAAAGCAGAGAAGATGCTTTCCATTGAAACAGCAAGCGACAATGATCCTACATTATTCGGGAGAAATCATTATTACAGCGAAACGTTCAAGATTGCCGCGCGTGTAGGCCTGGCAATGGCACTTCAGAGCAACACTTACGGATCCCCCGAAGGAAAAAGAATTGTTGTACAGACCGGGCTTCCTTCCGCATACATGCTCGATGATGCGAGATATATTAAGGAAGTGTTCGCAGATAATTACAGTTTTGATCTCAAGATGGGGCGTGAAGACTGGAGACATTATGAATTTACGCTGACGGAGAATGACATCTTTGTTATGCAACAGCCGATGGGAGCTCTGATTTCCCTGGTGGTGGACAAGAATGGTATTCAGACACTTGATTCTGAAGCGATTTTCCGTTCAAGAATCCTTGTCTTTGACCCCGGCTTTAAGACAGGAGATACCGCATATATCAAGGGCGGAGAAATCAACCCCGCAGATTGTCAGACTTTCGAGGAATTGAGCATGCTCGAGGTACTTAATCGCACCGCTGCAAAAATTCATCAGAAATACGGCGTTACAGTAACAATTCCCGCTATGCAGAATTATCTCGAAACAGGGGAAGTAAAGGTACTGGATCGGAAGAATATGAGATCGTACCCGGTTGACTTTGCTGATTTGTTGGAAGCTTCCAGCATGGAAGTGTGCGATATGGCGATTTCAAAGCTGGTGGAAGTATATAATTATTTCAGCGAAGTGGATTACCTTACACTTTCCGGAGGAACCGGTGCTGCATGGTATCCTTATTTTAAGGAAAAATTATCCGGTTTTGAAACTCTCAATATCATTCCTTGTAACAGAAACGATGACATTTCTTATATTTTTGCGAATGTCAGAGGTTACTACATGTACCGGATCAATATTGGATAAGGAGTGTGCCTATGGCTAATAAAACAACATTCTATGTCCGTATTTATTCCCGTCACGACCATGACCTTATGATGTATTACCTGTCCCTTTGCAGTTGCGAGGGGACAGGCAGCAGAGAATTTTCTAAAGTGCTCAAAACGGTATTGAGGGATTATGCACGAAAAAGAAAATCTCAGATTCCGATTGTAAAAACGCAGGCTGATATAATTCCAAAAGGGTCGCTGAAAATCAGATTTACTCTTGATAACAAAGAAGATGCGGATGTGATAAAACTCTTGCGATCCGTATATAAAAGGCAAATGAACAGCTTCATCAAAAATCTGCTTAGGTCAAGAGTAGAAGAAAGCCAGCTCGAAAGCTATTTCCGTACTTCTGAAAAAGCAGCATTGGCTGTAGTTGATGGCGTCGGAAATAGAACAAAGCGTATAATTTCCGCCAGACATGAAATTAGCGCTAGAAAAACCGCACAGGTTCTTGCTAAAGCACAGAAAATGAATGCGGAAGAAAAGGCGGCAGAGAATGTCGCGGCAACGGAAAAAGCATCTACCGAAACTCCCGTCATTCCTGAGATATCAAAAATCGAAGAGACAACACCCATAGCAAGTTACAACAATTCATTTGTCTCAACACCGGACGTGCAACAGGAAAACAATAATGCTGCACCTGCACAGACAGAGAGTCCTTCCGGATTCGACATCTTCGGCGCTTTGGAACAGGCGATGAATTTCGGACAATAAGAGGAGAGTAATATGAATGAAACAGTATTGAAATTAACGAATACGGAGCTCGCCAAGCGAGTTGCCGCAGTAGAAGAATTCTGCAAAAGCAACAACCTGCCGTATTTTATCGGAATACCGGTGGAAAATACCAAAGAAGGCACATCTTATTTTTATTCTTATCTGACCCCGGCAGTATCCGGTGTGGAGCTGACGGAAGATAAGGTAACGAAGATGTTGAATGTAGCGAATGGATTCAACACCGTACCTCCGGTTCCAGTAACAGAATTTATGTTTTAAGATTATTGCGAAAGCGCCCATTATTGGGCGCTTTTTTATTGAATAAAACGTTCGTATAAAGAATCTTTCATAATAATAGTAGCGGAGAAAATTAACTTCAGAAAGGAAAATCTATGGATTATTTACTTTTAAAAAAGAATGATCCAATCCTATCATTCAATCTTTCCAAAAATAACGTAGTACGAATGCGCGAAATATTTGCTGCAGAGCTGCTGCCTTATAACATGCAAGATCCGGACGGCAAGCAGCTGAAGGATTGGCTGCAAAAGAGATGTATTTCTCAAAGCAGACCTAATGTAGATAAATTGTATGAAATTACAGGAAAGAGCACTTCATTTGAATTATCCATATCATGCCATTGCGTAAATTTAACAGATTGTTACTGGGTAAAAACAGAAGAAGATGCAGTTAAGTGGGAAGATGTTAATTTCCGCACAAACGGTTATTCGGAATCTGTCGGAAATCTGCTGTTGAAAAATGAATCTTATGGAAATGACTTCATTTCTCCGGATCTGACAACAAACGGCATTACGGAAAAAGCCTGGAAAAGGATAAATGACCTGGATTATTTGTTTAAGCTCGGAAGGGCTCCATTTTTTCAGGAACCCTATAACGAAATCGCCTGCTCAAAAGTCGCGCAATGTTTTCCTGTATTGAATGCGGTTCCTTATTTTTTGGGGCTCGTAGGAGATAAGCCGGCGAGCGTATGCGAAAACTTTCTGAAAGATAATCAGGAGTTTGTCCCAGCTGCTTATTTGATTCCCAAAGGGCATCCACAGGAAGCAAGGTATATCAGACTCACATACGTTTGCAAGGAACTTGGAATGCATAACGTTAAGGAGTTTCTTGATAACATGATTGCATTCGATTACATCATCAACAACACAGACAGACATTTAGGGAATTTCGGTTTTCTTAGAAATGCGACGACGGGAGAATATTTAGGCCCTGCTCCGATTTTTGATAACGGCAATTCCTTGTGGTTTGATGAACCGATCGAGTGCAATTACACAGTAGATAATTTTTCCAAACCATTCTGTGATTATCACGAAGATCAGCTAAAGCTTGCAAAAAAGTTGGATAACGTGGACTTCGTTAATCTAAAACTGATGCCGGAAATTGTTCGCGCAGAGCTGCTTAAGGTATGCGACGTCAAGCGCGTTGATAAAATTATCGGGACTTTTTCAGACAGGATCAATTCTTTGTATGAATATCGTGAAAGGATAGCGGTACAGAAAAAAGATTTGTTCAAAAAATATTCCATTGAGGAGGTAAGATGATGAGTGTTTATGATGATAAAATGAACCAAGAAATGCTCAAGGTGGTTTGCGATCTGAATAGATTGATTGCGGAAGTTGCAAAAGTAGCCGGAGTGACTATTTTGAATGCTTTGACTAATAAAAGCATGAAAGATAAGCTTGATATTCATGGCCGTTTTAATAATTATGATGTTTTGAGTGTAACTGGGCTTTCTATGGACGAGGCAAAAGCTCTGTTAAAAGAAAAGAAAAAAATCATAGCTAATGGTTTTTATGACAGAGATGGCCACTATATTCTTGCAATCAAAAGATCTGATTTTAATAAAATTTCCGAACTTGAGAAAGAAATTGCCGACGGTACATTAAATGTTGATGATTTTCTTGAAGAATACAGAAAGAATAAATCCGAACAGGAGCATTCATTAGCTGGCGAACAACCTAGCCGCATGCCTAACCCGATCGATGTCCCCTTTGAAGAGGTTCCCGAGGATGCTCCGGAACTGACCGAAGAAGATTTTGAGCAGGGTGGGGATTTTAAGGTCAATTTCAATCCCGAGGAAGTTGCTCGGAGTATTGAAAACGAAAAAGTCAATGAAATAGAGAATGAAGTCGCTGCAGAAGAAACCGTGGATCATAACAATGATTTTGCATCCGGCGAAAGAGATGAATTAGAAGCGGTTGAATCTGCGGATACTCCGCAGATAGAAGAGAATATCGGAGAATCTGATATTTCGCCGGAAGCTCCTCCTGTTCCGAAAGAGGATATCGAAGAACCGACTGTCGAAGACCAGAATATTGATCCCAGTGATGAGCATGCGCCCGAAGCGACAGAAGAACCTTTAAAAGAAGATTCCGATAATGTACCGTCTATTCACGAAAAGCAGGCTGAATCAGATGTTTGTGAAAAAGAAGATGATTCATTCGAAAGAACGACTGATGACGCAGATAATGTTGTCTCGGAAGAATCCAAAAAAGTAAATAGTGCAGATATCGAGGAACAACGAAGCGCAAAAGTAGATAATGAATCTGAGCAGCGCGATATCGATGCAAATAACGAATCGGAACATCACGAAGTTGAAAAATCTACCGATGATCATCCCAATAACTCCTATTCAGAAGAATATAAGGAAGATTCTGGACGCCTTGAGGAAGCTTATACCGAAGGCGGCAAAAGTGATTCCTTGCGTTCTGAAGAATACGAAAATGATTCGATGGAACAATGTATAAAATCAGATGAATCTTCTTCAGAAAAGCACAATGCCGAAGAGATTTTTGATCATTCAGAACCGTCCGAAAGCAGCGCTACAGATCGTTCCGGAGAAAATGCTTCCTATCGAAATGATAACGCAACGACACATTCTAATGAAGATGCATCAAACATCCAATCTATTGAAGCAAGTGGCTCTGAACAGAAAGCAAATGAGCCAAAACAAAAAGTAGATAAGACCGAACAGCCACGTTCTGCTGCGCAGAGCGCCGAAACGGAGAAAAGAAACGATGGCTATAGTAATGCCTCGGATCATTCACAAAACGACCGTTCTTCATCTGAGCAAAAGACGTCGCGTTCCGCTTCGTTAGACGAAAGAGATAGGCGCGAAAAAGAAGAAGCTATCCAGAAACAGATCGATCGAAGAGAACGCAGAGAAAACGTAACCGTTACCGAGGTTGGAACCGGAGCGAGCTTATTTTCTTCTTACAATGACAGCAAAGACGCGGAACAGCTGCACGCAGCAGATAGAACGAATAAACCGGCCTTTTCTGACCACAGAGAGATAAAAGCTGATTTAAAGGATGAAATTTCCGGGTCAAAAACGTTACAGAATGGTAACTCTCACAAGGAAACACTGAGTTACAAGGAACAGTCTCAGAATCATTATACGCTTCCTTCAACAGATTCAGCAGGAGATAAAACCAACGTTCAATTCAATAGATTGACGCTGATCAACAGATATACAGGCAATGTTGCTACCGATATGGTCAAATCTGTCGGAACTGTATTTGAGGGCTCTATAGAAGAGGGATACAGAGAATCTGAGCAGGGACGCGGAAAAGCCCAAATGTCGGGAATATCCACATTTGTCAATAATATCGGTTATTCCAATCTCGCTTCAGTTAAACGGGACGCATTAATCAGAAAAACTCAGCGAGAAATAAACAGTGGAACCGGAGCTTACAGACAGCTCGACCAACTGTTAAAAACAAAGGGGTTTGCTGGAATTAATTTTTCATCACGTAAGAACGCCAATACTTCTATGGAAGATATTTATAAAATGCTTCAGAGAAGTGGACTGGCTTCCAATAGAGACGGCGTGTGGGATTTAACGAAATTTGATCGGTTATACCGTCAGGCAAGAAAAAGTGGCGATTACAGCAATATTGCCAGAGCTTTAGGACTTAGTAGTATATCCGGAGCAGAGATGAAGCTTCTTGCGGAGCAAACTCATCAAATTGCTAAAAGAGACAGAATAGGAAGAAAAGGCACAGAAGGTAAGATAACCACAGGCAAAACGTTCCGTTCTATGATCGCACACAAGCTCGGACAGGATAGTCAGGTTCTTGCCGGATACATGAACGTTAAGCAAACCGTCCAAACAGTACGTTCTACTGCGAAAGCGGCATGGTTGATGGCAGTCACAACCGGCCGTGTTATCGGCAAGCTTGGAAAATGGGCCGGTCGCATGATTGGTTTTGGTGCCAATACAAGGCTCTTGAGGGACACTACATTTGGAAGAGGATATAGAAAAATTGATTCCGGGGTAATAAGAGCCGGCAAGAAAATAGATGACCTAAAAGAACATCACAAAGATAAAAAAGATAAAAAAGAAACCAAAAAAGAAGACAAAAAAACAAGTAAAAAGAAAAAGAAAGAAACTAAAAAAAATCTTAGGAGAGACAAAAGACAGGCAAGATTCGCTTCCCTGGCTAAAAAATGGAATCGTTTTGCCCCAGGTTTCTTAAAAACAAATAGCCTTATTGGAAGAACAATCGGTCACGCAGGAAAATTTGTTGGAAAGTTAACAAAAGTATTAGGCAGTGTATTTAAAAAAATCGCTAGCGCAATCGGATTTCTCGATCTTTTAAGGTTTGCCGCTAAAAAATATATATTTTGCGCAATTGCTGGAGCTTTTTTGATACTTGGGGCGGCGGTTGTTGTTATCGCGGTTCCGGCCGATTTTATACTTGGATTCGAAATTGAAGATGACGAAGACGACACCGGTGATCCTATAATGAATAAAACGATGCATTCATTGCAGGAAATGGAGACAAAATGGACTGATAGTTTGCTTAATGATACTCAGGGGGTAGACCTTACCGATTATAATTTAAAATACGGTTCCTCTTATAAAACAGCGGCAGAATATATACCCGAAAGTGGTGCGCCGAGAATTTTCTGGGGACAACATAATGTAAAATGGAATGATATATCTGGATTTACAGCTAATCCATTTGGCAACTTTGATCTCGAAAACGATAATACGGCATCATTTATGAACAATATAAATGGCGGCGTAGAGTTGGCATATAAGACAAAAGATGGATCAGCAAGAACAAGTAATATTAAGGAAATTATCTGCATGGCAGATATTTACACGATGTTTAGTACGGAGCCAGAAGATACTCACGATGACGGGCAAGCTGTAGACGGAAGCGAAAGCGCAAACGCAAAACAGTCTGGAGCCACATTTGCGGCGTCCAACAAAAAAATTAATGGAGACCTTAAATCATGGGCTTCGAACAGCATGATTGCTTATGCGCAGGATCTATTCAATATGTCTCATCAGGAGATCATTGATCTTCAATACGTCATTTTACCGACCAAAGTAACGAAAGATTCTTTTGATCCGGACACAACGGTCGTCGATGGTGAAAACAGTACAACCGTAAAAGTAACGCAATGTCCTGATTACGATTTTGGCGGCTGCCAGATTTATGAGAATTTCTATTATGACAAAAATGGCATAGCCGTAAAGGACAAAGACGGAAATCTTCATACAGCTGGCGGCGTATATCCGTTAAAAAAAGATAATATGGAATTCGAAGAAGACGACGAAGGAAATATTATTAATTATGAACAATGTTATGCCGATTCGGTAGATGATTTTAATTCTGTATACAATGAAAATAATTCGGATTGTTGGGAAATTGAAAAAATAAGCAGTCACACAGATTCTCCAAAAGATTATAGCGAACCTGACGAAAGCGATTTTTCAGACACAATCAAGAGTTTAGCTGGAGATAAGGAATATGTAACGGGGTTTAGTTGGAATTCAGATTTACAATGTTTTATTTTTACTACAGAAATCGAAGGAGATTCTCACGAGCATTCAAACCCAGTTTTGATAATCGATGAACCCGGAGGAAAAGGAAAACCAGCCAAAACGCATATCGAATATGATTCATACACGACAACGGATGTTGAATATTGTACTTATCATGTGACTCATGAATGCGCAGGAGATCATCACGGACGTTATTGTGGAGGTCATTTAAAGGCAAAAATTACCGGTGTAATATATGGTTTCACAGATACTGAAGTTGGCGCTGAAGAAGCCGGCGTAACGATTGCTGGAAAAGTAGAAGATGGAACATTTGTCCACAAGGATAGCAATAAATTCGTTCTCAATGATTTAAATGTATTCAAGAAAGCGCAGGATATTTTTGATATTGATGCCGCATGTACACATCCTAATGAAAGAGAAGATTGGGAAGGCTGGACCGAAGAAAATATTGAATTAACGCTTCTTAAATACAACATGGACTGGGAAGATCTGTATGGTTTTGATCTTACGACGACGCTTGGCGGACAGGCATTAACATCTGCCGATACGCAGGAGATTATGAAACAGATCAGAGAAAACTACCCTGGTCTGTCAGAAGAACGGTTAAGTGTTGTGGAAAGAGGATTAAATTATGTAGGAAAAATAGGGTATAGCCAAGCGCACCATAACTGTCCTTTGGAAGGGCCTTGTTTGATAAGTAAGAGCGGACCTTGTTATTTGTCAGATTGTTCCGGTTTTACATCAAATTTGTGGTTAAATAAGCTTGGTTTTATATACACAACAGAAACTTTTCGTGGTCGATTAAATGGAAACTTCGATTCTTCAAAGAATTTGCCTGGAGACATCATAGTGCATTATGATCCGAACGGAAATCACGCGCTTTTGTATATCGGTGAATTTGAATATGATGGAACTTATCAAACCTGGTCCATCGATTGCTCCACAGTAAAAGGTGTCGGAAACGTATTTCTTCGCCACAGAGATTATTACGATAGTTGTTCTTATATTTCACCAGCTCCTTAATTCACAGGCGCCGTTCTCGAAAGGAACGGCGCTTTTTCTGTCCCAAAATGCAAAAATGGGAGAGCATTTTAATATAAATATGTATTCGCATCTTTTCGAAGTTGCGAAAAGAATATTACTTTTGACTAGAATTATATGAATTTGTGATATTTTATGTCTTCTGGAATTTTTGCATTCCCTTTGGTCATACTTTTATGCGTATTGAAATTTTCATATTCCATTCGAATATATTTATATTCTTTGTGGAATATTTTATTTGCTCACGAATATTTCATACGGCACGTCTGTTAAAAACCATTTTCCGTCAATTCGCCGTTTTCGCCAGACCCGCGCTCAAAATCTATATATGGAAAATGTTTCTGCTTCTTTTCCAAAGGATATTTTTGTGCAGAAATTTGCGTGTTTTTAACTTATCTATCATAATAATTATATAAAGAAATGCGATTTTTGTTCAGAGGTACGCAGATATGGGTAAAAACTATTTTAAGGAACGTGACAAAAAGAATATGTCTGTTGTGACGGAAATATCCACTTCTCTTCCTCAGGCAGTCACCGAGTATATGAATGCGATTTCGCTATCCAGAGCTCCGTCTACGCTGGCAAATTATTCGCGGCAGCTTAATACATTTTTTGTATGGGTAACTGATAACGAAATTATTCAGAAAAAACCAAAGGAAATTGATTTCGGTGATCTGGCATTGTTAACTTCCGACGACATCATTTCTTTTATGCATACACTACGATTCGCAGGCGACAATGACGAGACCTTACGGGCTTATTTACGGGCCATTTCTGCATTTTACGTATATTTTATCAAAAACGGAAAATTGAGAGCTAATCCGGTCGATGGCGTGATCAGACCGAAGCATAAAAAGTCTCCACGAATCTATCTGGACGAAACGGATACGAAAAAGTTCATGTATTCAGTAGATACGGCGCATGGCCTTACGGACCGGGAAATAAAATACCGTGATACCATCATGACGGCGTCCAGGGATATCCTTATCGTAAATTTGCTTTATGATACTGGCGTGCGTGTTTCGGAGTTAGTTGGGCTGGATATCAAAGATATTGATCTGCAGAGATGCCGTATGACCGTTCAGCGCAAAGGCGGCGACATCAATATCGTGTATTTTTCAGATAAAGCAAAGGAGTATGTTCTGGATTACCTTGAGGTACGCAAAAAGATTGTTGCCGATAACGAAGATGCGCTGCTGCTATCGTTCGTGGGGAAAAATAAAGGACATAGAATGTCTGTCAGATCAGTGGAAATATTGATTAAAAAATACGCTACTGCTTCCGCGGTAACGAATGCAGAAAAATTTACTCCGCACAAAATGCGACATACGTGTGGCATGTCTCTTTTGAAAGCGACACATGATATAAGTCTTGTGCAAAAACAGTTCGGCCACCGGAATATAACATCAACTACGATATATGCAGAAACGGATGATTCAGATGTGGCCGCTGTGAGAAATCTGCGACGTTAAAAAGTATGAAAAGTGAGGTAAAATAATGTATCAGAATTGTTGTAAAAAATGTGGAAGTATTTCATTGCACACAGAAGTAAAAGGTAATAATACAGGACTGTACTGCGATGATTGCGGAAGTTGGATCAAGTGGTTGTCAAAAGATGAATTAAGGGCATTTGCGTATTCCCAAAATTGTGGTCAGAGAGCAGACACAAATCCAGTTGATGAGATTTGTGATGTAAATCTCAAGGAAAGATTGCAAGTATTTGTGGATTATCTTGATAAGGCAATAGACAAAGAATTTGAGAAAGAATCATTATCGGTTGAAGATGTTATTCGTAAAAATTCATATTGTTTAGCGTTAGAGAGGGATAAAAATGCTATTTTGAATATTTTAGCAGGCAGAGACTTCAATGATATGAGAGAATAGAGCATTATATGTATATTTATGAATGTCACATGGGGGATTATACGTCACAGACGAAGCGTTAGATTATAAAGATCTGTATTGTGAACAGCGTGGAGATAACGATTGATTGGCCTTGACTTTGATTACAAGTTTCAATCCTGATAAAGTAAATGTTATTTTTCATAATAATTATGAAAGATATTTTACAGAAAGGTGATAGTTTTCGATGAACCGCGCTTACAGATACCGGATCTATCCTACAACTGAACAACGCATTCTATTTACGAAAACCTTTGGATGTTGCCGGAAGGTTTATAACCTCATGCTGTCTGATAAGATCGAAGGCTATAAGGCTGCCGGTAAGTTTCCCACTGTCACTCCTGCCAAATACAAGAAAGATCATCCATATCTTAAAGAAGTAGACAGTCTTGCGCTCGCCAATAAACAACTGGATCTGCAGGCTGCGTTCCGTAACTGCTTCAGTAAGTCGCGAATGAAGAATACCGGTTTTCCTAAATTCAAGTCCGCAAAACACAGCCGCCGGTCTTATACCACTAATAACCAGAAGGGTATTATTGCCATCGTGGACGGCGGCTTTATCAGGCTGCCCAAGGCAGGCAACATCCATCGTATGCCCGGAGACAACTGGCTCATCAAATCTGCCGCGGTATCCCAGGAATCCGACGGGAAGTATTATGTCTCTGTCCTGTTCGAATTCGAGACTCCCGTAAATACTTATACTGCTGATAAAACCAATGCAATCGGGCTGGATTATGCTTCTGATGGGCTGTACGTGGACAGCAACGGCAACGTTGGCACGAATCATAAATATTACCGCGAGAGCCACAGGAAGCTCGCCAGGGCGCAGCGCAGGCTGTCATGCATGCAGGGTTCCCGTAAGAATGAAGCGAAATCCAACAATTACTTGAAGCAGCTCCGCAAGGTGAACAGGGTCCACAGGCATATTACCAATCAGCGTCTGGATAACCTGCATAAGATCTCTACCGGGATAGCCAACCGGTATGATGTCGTATGTGTGGAATCCTTAAATATGCGTGCCATGGCAAATAAAGGTTTCGGGAACGGTAAAGCTACCCTCGATAACGGATATGGAATGTTTCTGTCCATGCTCGAATACAAGCTCGCTGACAGAAACAAATATTTCGTTAAGGTCGATAAATGGTTTCCGTCATCCCAGATCTGTCACTGCTGCGGTTTCCTGCATCCGGAAATGAAGGATCTCAGGATCCGTACCATGAAATGTGACTGTGGTCTGACGATGGGCAGGGACAGGAATGCCGCCATCAATATTCTGCAGGAAGGCCTGCGGACACTGACAGCGGCAGCTTAAATCAAATATTCATAGTAGGGATGGAATAGCCCGAACTCATACGCCTGTGGACATTGTGTAAGACGTTGATCGCGTGCATCGTGATCAATGCAACGGTGGTCGAATCAGGAAGCTCCGACTTCTATAGGTCGGGGTAGTTCACCGGTCACTGATAGCAATTCCGGGTTGGAAACGGGATAGGCTCATAACTTATCGTCTGATTGACCTCACTATTATATGGAAGGTTCGAATCCTTCTTGCTATCAGACAAAAGCGACGCGTAAAAACGTCGTTTTTTGTTTTATTCAACTTTCTTTCATAATAATAGTAACAGATGTTATTTATTTCGTTATTGTGACAGGAAAGTATGACAGGAAAGCAACATTTAAGTTTCGGAATCATTACAGGTATCGCTTTTTCGGCGTACCTTCATAAATTGAATATATACCAAAACAACGCCGACATGGTATTTGTTGTATGCGGTTCTGTTCTCGGAAGCCTGCTACCGGATATAGATTCTACGGAATCCATTATTTCGAACATTTTGCCTCCGTTTACGACATTGATATCCAAAATTATCAATAACGTATTTGGACACAGAGGTCTTTTACACTACTCTTTATTCTGGATCGTTATGGCATTTTTTACAGCAAATTACAATCATTTTACACGAGGGCTGTTTTTTGGTGTCTTTGGACATTTATTTCTTGATGCCTGTACATATAAGGGCATACCTGCATTCTTGTGGATCATTGATAGAAGCAAAACATTCTATGTGTTCCCTAAAAAATGGAAAATGTATGTTGGAAAAAGACGAACGAATATTGTTTTTTATATTTTTGTTGCATTAGTCACAAGCGGAATTATTTTTCTGACAACGCGTTGATTTCTGTGCAGAAAAAATCAAATTGTACGTTTTCTATCATATTAATAATGAAATCAAAAACCACTTCATAATGTGAGGATATATGAAATATACAATAGATGAATACGAAAATACAGAATTAGATGAAAAAGCTGATGATATTCAGTGGAATGACTCCGATTCAAGTGTATTAACAGCATATTTAAAAGAAATAAGTAAATATCCTGTTCTTTCCAGAGAACAGGAAACAGCTTTATTTAAACGTCTCTCAGAAGGCAATGAAGACGCTCGCGAAGCTCTTATCAACAGTAATTTAAAACTCGTGGTCAGCATTATCAAAAATTACATTCACATTCCGTCCGATATGGATATGATGGATATTATTCAGGAAGGAAATATGGGGCTTATAAGAGCTATCGGTGAATTCGACTACACGCTCGGGAATAAATTTTCCACTTACGCTACATGGTGGATTAGACAAAGCGCAATGCGTGGCATACACGATAAAGGAAACGCCATCAGAATTCCTGTTCATTATCAGGAAAGGCAGTATCAGATTTACAAAGCAAAATTGGATTTGACCAAAAAAACACACAGAGAACCGACTCTTGAAGAAATCTCTGCCGAAACTTCAATACCGTTGCAGCTGGTAAAGGATTCAGAAGCAAACAATAAGCTCCGCATTGTAGGATCACTAGATATCCCTTTGGATCCCGAAAAAGATGATGGAGGAACACTTGGAGATTTCATCGCTGATAAATCCCAAAATATAGAACAAGAATATGAACAAAAGGAATTAAAAGAGCTGCTGCTTAAATGCATGGATTTTCTGAGCGAAAAAGAGCGGGAAGTACTCAAAATGCGTTTCGGATTTTATGGATATCCGATGACTTTGGAAGCAGTTGGGAATCATTTTGGTGTAACAAGAGAGCGTATACGGCAGATTGAAGGCAGATCCATTAAAAAATTACGTAATTATAAGACACGGATGTTACTTGAAGAATATCATCCTGAATAAAAAGAGTCGTCACAATGACGGCTCTTTTTGTCATTTTTTTATATATCTTTTCTTTCATAATAACGGTATCAAAGAGAAAAGTGGAGGAAAAGACATGAAAATTAATTATATTTCATCATTTGCATCTGAAGAAATTGAAACTCCTGATGATGAAAACGGATTTTACAGGCAGCTCGCAAAGAAGATGGCTTCCGAACAGCCGCCGTGTACAGTTAAAATACAGACACCCTACGGAAACGCTTCTTACAACATTTCCAATCGTTCCGGAACCATTCTGATTCAGGAAAGCAGCAATAACATCGTTTTTCCAGATTCTGCGCAGTGCAGCGAATATCCCACGGTATACCTTACCTGCGTAAACGGCGAAAAAAATAACTATAAATTCTATAAGTTGGAAAAACAGGGAGAGAGCGTAATTGCTTCCTACGGACGCATCGGCGCAGCAAAGGGTGAACTTTTCAGTGAAAGGAGCTGCGAATATCCTCTTCGAATGTTCTGGATCAAGTATGAAGAAAAACTTGCGAAAGGATACGAGGATAAAACCCACATCTACATTGACGAAGCCGCGCAGCCGGAAGAAAAGCCGGCAGTGGAAGAAAAGTCTTCAAATCCGGTTTCGGTGGCTTTGTATCAGAAGTTGTTGCGGCATGCAAAACAAATGATTCAAAAATCTTGTGCCAGTCTGATAATTACAGAAGGTATGATTACCGAAAGCAAACGCTTGTTGAATATCCTGTATACTACAAAGAGACTCGATGAATTCAATAATGTTCTGAAAGAATTGCTTGCAGTTTGTCCCCGAAAGGTATGGAAGGTTGATGGCTTGCTTGCTGTAAGCTCTGAGGATATTCCAAAAATCATTCAGCGTGAGGAAGATCTGGTTATGGCTATGCAGGTCGCAACAGGAAAGAATACATTCAATGATACTTCTGATAACTTTCAGAAGAAAAACATCATTGTTACCGAGGCTTCCAAAGAAAAGAGGGAGAGAGTACTCGAACTTCTCACTCCGGATCTCCGCCTGAAAGTACTGAATATTTATCGGGTGATCCCCAAAGAACAGGAGAAGAAGTTTAAGCAATACGTAAAAGACCGGAATATTTCCGAAATCAAATCATTATGGCATGGTTCCAGAAACGAAAACTGGCTGAGTATTGCTGAAAACGGGTTGATGCTTCATCCAAATGCAGCGATCACCGGCAAGATGTTTGGCAACGGAATTTATTTCGCTTCAAGTGCAAAAAAGAGCTGGGGATACACAAGCGGCGGATTCTGGACAAGAGAAATGAGCAGCAGCACAAGATTTATGGGTCTGTATGCGACAGCCTACGGAAATCCACTCAATGTAACCTCCCCTTCGAATTATTCCGAGAAATCGATCGGCAACTTCAACTGCGTTCACGCGCATGCCGGAAATTATTTAAGAAATGATGAAATCATTTTTTACAATGAAGCGGCAATGTTGTTGACCTACCTCGTAGAGTTTTCAGCATAGGAGGTAGACATGATACGAATTGTAGGTTATATGTACCGTGGCAGAGATAGGACGTCGTTTATTGCATACGACGAAATCAGTGACAGAGGAGAGATTATTTCCCTTGTTACTGATGGCAAGCGTATCTGGAAAATAGAGGATTTCTCAAAAGATCCCAACATTATAACAGATTATGCCGCCTGCGATGTTACGGACATATATCAAAAATTAAAACAAAATCACAACGATGCGTTAATAACAAAATATTTGGACAGCATCAAAATAGCATAAAAAGGAGAAACGAAATGAGATACGAAAACAAACACGACGTAGAAAACGTCGCAGAATTAGTTGATATTATCGAAAATGAAGCTTCCGAAGGGTATCAGGTATTCGTTGGATTCAATAACGGTGATTCCTTATATGCCGTAACTGATATTGACGACGGCGAGTTCGATGCTCTGTATGTGGAATCCGAAGAGTCCTACGGCGGCGGTTCCGAAACCTCCAGCGAAGATTTTCTGGAATTGCTCAAGGAAATCGACGGAAATATGCCGATCCGTTGTTATCCGGCAAGACATATTGATGAAGAGCTGGAAGAACAGATGACCATGGAAACCGTTGTGAAGTCTGTAGCCGTTGACAATATTAACGGCGACCTTGTTCTGCTTGCGGAGGTAGCTTAAGATGACAGTAAAAGAATACATCAAAGAAAAAGGCTGGTGCACGGAATGCGACAATCCGAGTACATGCCGCTGGATGTCGGTTCAGATTACGTTTCAAAATCCAGAGACGGCAGACTATGATGAAACTGAGTTCGATATCAAAGCGTATGACAAAAACGAGCTCTCCGAGTTGTTTGAGACTCTATGCAAAGAAACATTCGGAGAGGAGTGGAAGAAAGCATATTCTTCAGTAACTGCGGTTGTTATTGTGCAATTTGCTGATACTTATGAAGAATTAACTTAAGAAACAGGCAGCACAGGCTGCCTTTTCTTATTGCTTTTCTTTCATATTAATAGCACAAGTCAAAGAAAAGTGGAGGAAATGATATGAAAGATAAAGAAACAGCATGGGTGAATTTAGGAGACGTTAACTTCCTAGAATACGGCGGATGTCTCATAAAACCCGATGAACATCATGGAGCATATAATGTAATTAGTCTGACAACACCAGTCTACGACTACGAAGGAAAATATAAAATCCCCTGTATCGTAGCTAATTGTTACATTGCTCTCGATACGTGGCTGGAAGAGGACACACGGAAGGAAGTTAATGATTTTGCTGGATTCCCCAAGGAATATATGCCCGAATCGGAATCGGAACGCATGAGTTATTGCGTTGATTTGATTAATTATTATGGGATTCAGAACTTCGATCCTGAATTTCCGGAAGAAACCGGCTGCGGGCCTTATGCACTGGGGGATGTTTCCAAGTGGATCGTCGGCAAAACGATTGTTAAAAAATTTCTTAAGGAGCATGCTGTTCCTTATGAATTTAGACATTAAGGAGATTTGTCTATGAAAACTATAACATCATTGGATATCTGGATTCCTGCCATTCTTGTGAATAATAAAAAAGATATTCTTTTAACACTGGCGATATGGAACGACGAAGAAAAAGAACCTGTATTTTATGCCGGAAAAGCCGGTCCTTATTTTCTTTCAGATCTTTGCGATAAAAAAAGCGTTCCGCTTGAAAAATATGCAGCAGATGAGCCATATTATTTTTGTGAATGGTGGAGATGCCTGTGTAAAGAACGTCAACGGGAGATAGACGGCAAAATTTATATCACCGAATATTGTTTTACTGAAACCGGTGATGAGTATTGGTATCAAACAGATGATTTTCACAGACATTATACAAAAATTGAAGGCTGATCCTTGAGGGTCAGCTTTTTTATAAAATGTAACAGAATTGTTAATTTCTATCATATTAATATTAAACAACGCTGTTTTAAGGAGGACGCAATATGCCAAAAGAAATACCCATATGGGAAAAAATAACTCTTACGCTTGAAGAAGCTGCCGGATATAGCAATATTGGAATTAATAAATTGAGAGAGCTCTCAAATAACCCTCGCTGTAACTGGGTTATTTACATTGGGAAAAAACGACTTATTAAACGAAAGGAGTTCGAGAAATTTATTTCTGAAAATATAGAATTATAGACTTTCGAAGCCTTATGTGCTATCATCAAAATCGCATAAGGCTTTTCCTGTGTATAGGAAAGGAGTGTAACGGCACATGGGAAAAGATTTAAAGGGGAAAGAATTAGGAACAGGTATATCGCAACGTAAAGACGGTTACTATGTAGGTCGTTTTACAGGACACAACGGGCGGAAACAAAAAATATTTGCAAAATTACAGGAATGCAAAAAATGGGTAGCAGATTCAATATATGAAGACAAACATCGGCTGAAAAATACTAATTGTGAAATCACATTGGACGAATGGTATCAGGAATGGATAACAATAACCAAAAAAACTATTCGAAGCACAACATTCGCTTCTTATGAGATTACGTATATTCAATACATAAAGCCTTATATTGGTGAAAAACAAATACATGATATTTCGGCTTTTGATTGTCAAAAAGTATTAAACGCAATGGGGGATAATGGTTATAAATCATCATCCATCCTAAAAACAAAATCTGTATTAAAACTCATGCTGGAAAGTGCCGTTGATAATGAATTGATTCTTAAAAATCCATGCACCAAAAAAGTCAAAAGCAATGTTGGAATTTCATCAGATCCAAGAAATGCTTTAACACTCGATGAACAAAAGAGATTATTGGAAATTGTTAATGAAACAAACTATGCGAATCAATATCGTTTCATTCTACAAACAGGAATAAGAGCCGGAGAACTAATCGCACTCCAATGGTCAGACGTTGATTTCAAAAATAATATTCTAAACGTTCGTCGTACAGCTCATTATAGGGCTCATCCTGGAGAATGGGATTTTGGTGACCCCAAAACTGATGACGGAAAAAGAACCATACCACTTACGCAAGAAGCCGTTTCCATATTGCAAAAACAAAAAATAATAAATAAAAAATATAATACAGACATTCGCTTTCATGATTTTGTTTTCTTAAGCAAAAAAGGTACGCCTATTTTAAATCAATCTTATGATGTAATCCTCAAAAGATTGTGTAAAAAATATAATCTGCCCCGAATTTCTTTGCATATTCTTAGGCATACCTTTGCCACTCGGTGTATCGAAGCAGGTATGCAGCCTAAAACGCTTCAAAAAATACTCGGTCATTCCAATATCAGCATCACAATGAATCTATACGTGCATGTTATGGAAGATCAAAAGCAAAAAGAAATTAAAGCTATTGAGCAAATGTTATTATTAGGTTAATTATAATAATTGGTACAAATTGGTACATAAAAATCAAAAACCATTGATATTTGTTGAGTTAGGAGGCAATTATGACTTTTTACGTTGAAAATGAAACCGATGAGACATTTTCAAATGGGGAAAACAGTTTCCCCATAGAGGAGACCGTGGAGCAGGTAGCCACGGCGGTTCTGGATATGGAGGGATGTCCCTATGAGATCCAGTTAAATGTACTGTTGACAGACAATGACGGTATTCATGCTTACAATAAGGAATACCGGAAGATTGACCGGGAGACTGATGTATTGTCCTTCCCCAATCTGGATTTCGATGAGCCTGGGGATTTTGAGATCTCTGAGGACAGAGAGGCAGATTATTTTGATCCGGATACAGGAGAACTGATCCTCGGGGATATCATTATTTCTGTGGACCGGGTCAAAGAGCAGGCGGAAAGCTATGGACACAGCCAGAAGAGAGAGTTCGCATTTCTGGTCGCTCACAGTATGCTTCATCTGTGTGGCTATGACCATATGGAAGAAGATGAGGCAAAGGTAATGGAGGCAAAGCAGGAGCAGGTCCTCGCATCCCTTGGAATTACAAGAGATTAAAAAGGGCGTGTCATACACGTAAAGGTAGCTTACATGAATCAGGTGGAAGTAAAAAGAAGACAAATACAGAGTTTTTCCTATGTCCTTGCCTGTATCAATATCTGGGTGTTCGGGAAAAGCATCGGAGATAACGGCCTGGGATATCTGGCAGCGGCTGTTCTGGTATTTGACCTGTTCTGGGTGCTTACCGGGAAAAATCTGCCGGACAGAATGGGCAGAATGCTTCGGGGCAGAAATGCCAGGGGGCAGTATCGGAATGTCTCCAGAATGCGTAAGAACATGATGCTGTTCCAGATCGCAGAGGGACTTCTTGGGACTGTTTTGTGCATGAGTCTGGGCTGGATCCTTTTGGAAAAAGTCTTTCTGGTGCCTTACGGAAGCATGATCCTGTGGATCTTAAGCCCGGCACTTTTTCTTCGTTGTATCCAGTCGGTATTTTTAGGATATTTTCAGAGTGAAGGTTCAGAAATGCCATCTGCGGTATCTTCGGTGCTGCGGCAGGTATTTTTCCTGGGCCTGGGTCTGGTGTTCCTGGGGATTTTCCGGAACTACGGGGAGAAAGTAAGTCTTTTATTAAAAAGGACAGACTTTACATCCATGTACGGAGCCATGGGTATCGCAGTGGGAATGCTGCTTTCGGAGGTGTTGGTACTGCTATTTGTCTTTGTGATCTACCGTGGCAGCATGGCAGGCAGAAGAGAAGCGGAAAGCGGTATGAAGGGAACGGACTCTTTCTCCTCGCAGCTGCGTACATTACTGATTCCTATGGGTGGGGATATTCTCAGAGACATGTTTTTATTACTGCCTTTGTGGATCGGCCTGCTTTTCTTCCAGAAAAGATCGGCGGATATTTATGCATCCGTTTCTGCGTATGGTATTTTCGTCGGCAGATATCTGATCACGATCCTGATGCCCGTAGCAATTTTAACTGCGGGAATTCTGCCGGGGGTGGCCAGAACCGGCAGCCATATCCGCAAAAAAGAAGAAAGATATGCCAGAACTGCATTTCAGGCAGGAGTACAGGGGACGGTGGTACACGGATTCTTTTTCACGGCATGGATCGCGGTACTGGCAACACCACTGTCACAGGCTTTGGATAAATCTGCGGAAATGGCACTTACCGGTTTGTTCACTACGGGATCTTCGCTGATTCTGTGGCTTCTGCTTTTGTTTTATTTTTCGGAGATACTGGAACTTCGGGGGGAAAAGCATCTGCTCCTGGCAGGATACGGCATTCTGGATATCGTGAGCATTGTGATATTGCTGATTCTTCTGAATACGGGAAATACAACAACGGCATTATCTTTAAGCCTTGTGCTGGGGACGGCAGCGGGAGGAATTGTTCTCGGCATACTTGCCTGCCTTCGAATGAAGACCTGGCCGGATCTGTTGCGGACACTGGCAATTCCCACCGGAAGCTGCTGTGCCTGCGGATTGCTGGCTTTTGGGCTGGAGAAGATCTGCCTGCCCCATCTGGGGGCAATGGTAACGGTGCTGCTGGAACTGGTGATCACCGGTGCGGTCTACTGGTTTTTGCTTTTGATGTTACGCAGTTTCCGTGGACAGGATCTGAATTATGTTCCCGGCGGTAAAGTGCTGCGTGCTTTCGGAAAAACGCTCCGGCTGCTCTAAAACTGTTTTACGGATGTATATTTTCGATAAAATAACTGATACTGATACAAAGAGTCAATAGAAACATCATGGATGTGAGGCAGTATGAAATTTGTAAAACGTATCAGTTACTTTTTTGTGATTCCGGTTGTGTTTTTAATTCTTGGAATCTTTCTTGGTGTCTGGGGCATTCATTTTTTCTATCCCGGACAATGGCAGGATCTGAATGAGAACCGACTTGCCC
>ENA-OPXX01000503-OPXX01000503.1-human-gut-metagenome-genome-assembly--contig:-NODE-503-length-36002-cov-4.864328_pt1 | contig 36002 bp, 28 predicted proteins | sample MGYA00241771_ERZ502046 | MGnify/ENA primary metagenome ERZ502046 (study PRJEB25962, sample SAMEA2042006) | human gut metagenome | biome: human gut; feature: human-associated habitat; material: faeces...
CGGACGATTTCAGCCCGGTAACGATCCAGACGGTAAATATCCAGATAACTATGGATAAATCCCTGACCGATGAATTTTTCCAATGTAGCCTCCGACAGCCCTTCAATGTCCATTGCCTTCTGGCTGACAAAATGGACGAACTTTTTCAGCCGACGTGTCTCGCAGTCAGGGTTATCACAGTACAGCGTCTTGATGATGCGATCCTCGCCATTTTCACCCTTTCCACTTGATTCATGGATGCGGGTAGGCTGTCCACAGCAGGGACAAACATGGGGAATCGTATCCACCATAGAGAAGCCGCCTCTGTCCAGATTTTCCTCCACGTGGGGGATGATCATGTTTCGTTTGCTTACCAGAATCCGGTTTCCAGCCATCAGTTCCAGATCCTCAATAAAGGACAGGTTGTGCAGACTGGCCCTGCTGACCTCACAGCCATCGATTTCCACCGGCGTAAATACTGCTACCGGAGCAATCTCTCCGGTTCTGCCCGGCGTCCATTCGATGTACTGCAGCAGGCTCTCATGCAGGTCATCTTCAAACTTATAGGCCAGACCGTCCTTATAGTGATGTCCGGTGCGGCCGCAGCTCTGGGCATAGGCGATGTCGTTAAACGAAACCACGATACCGTCAATGGGGATATCTTTGTCAGTGGCATATTGCCGCAGCTGATAGATACCGGCTTCCACATTTTCCAATGTCAGTTTCTGCTTTGTGACCAGATACTTACAGGGCTGGAACCCCAACGCACGCAGTTCCCGTAGCTTATCTGATTTCCGGGTCAGGTGCGGAAAGCCCTCCAGCACACCAAACGGCATGAAAACCAGCCGACGCTCCTGGCATGTCTTGGCATCCATCAGACGGATGGAACCAGCAGCCAGATTGCGGCCGTTTTTATAGGGCTTACCGCTGCTGTCCTGCAGGCTGGTCTTCAGTTCCTCAAAATCACTGGGTCTGATAAAGCCCTCACCCGTCACAACCAGTCTCTCTTTGTAGGTGATGTGGGAAGGGATACCGCTGATGGCTCGGGTGTTATGGGTAATGATCTCCCCTTCGTCACCATCGCCACGGGTAGCCGCCTCCAGAAGTTCTCCATTCTCATAGGTCAGCTTTACAGTCAGGCCATCCAGTTTGAGCATCAGCATCACCTGCTGCTCACCCATGAAATTCAGAAGAACCATACTGCTCTTAGTCTTATCCAAAGACAACAGCGGGATCTCATGTCTGGTTTTCTCCAGTCTGCTTACCGCAGGATAGCCTACTGTCTGGGTTGGCGAATTTGCCATTTGGATTCCCGTTTCCTGTTCCAGCTCTTTCAACTCGTCAAAGAGTCTGTCATAGACCTCATCTGACACACTGGGCGCATTGCGGTTATAATACTCATCCCGATAACGGTTGAGCCGGTCATTCAATTCTCTCTGCTTTTCAAAAATATTCCGTTCCATTATGCTGCCTCCTTTTCAAGTACCCGGAAGGACATAACCAGTTCTTCTTCCGTATGCTTCTGTTCACTGTCGAAAACACTGCAAACACCGTCTGTAAACTGCCAGTGGGCGGCTCTGCCCCACCAAAGGATTGGGCCGCGGCCGCCGTTCCCTCTGTTGGCAGACGCATCTGGCTGATTCGCTACGGTACTATAAAAGCCCTGCGTGTTTACCAGCGTAATGTTCCGTATCTGTCCAATACATTCCGGCCGGCAGTGATCCAATATCTCCAACTGCGTCCCTTCCCGAAGTGTCCTGCGCAGCTGATTCAGGTTTTTGATCATGCGCTTTTCTCCTTTCCCCGCCCCACAGGGCAATCCTGCTGTGCGGTATGCAGCCCATTTCTGCCGGCTGCATACCTGCCAAAATTCAATTCATGGACAATACGCTGAATGGCGTCATCATCGTCCCACGCTGCGTGAAGCGTATTCCGCTCTGGTCCGGCTCCCACATGGACACATACCTTTTCACTGCCAACCTGCAGCAGCACATCCTGTCGCCTGGCGCAAACCACTGCCAGATTTCCAATTTGTTTCATGCTCTGCTCCTTCCTTGTTCATCAATAGCCGGACACCCAAAGGATGCCCGGCCATTCTCATTTGTCACGCTGCAGCAGCCAGCGCCGGAGACTGGATGCTATCCGTGTTCTCCATCAGATCTGCCATCAGCACATCCACCAAAAGTTTTCCTGCCAAATGGCCGGTATGGATGATGACCCGATCCTTCTTCAACTGGATAAACTCCTTCTCACGAAGGACACGGCTCTCTGCAGCCAGCGCCTTGTCGCTTTCTGTCAGCCTGGCGGTAACCACCCGCTGCCACTTCTGCAGGAACTCTGTTGCCTGCTCAATGTCCTTCTTCTGCCGGTCATATTCCGTCCGTTTCTGCCGCACTGTTCCATCCGGCTCCACTTCCAGCGTGTAATAGGCATGGAAAGGATCATCCGTTTTACGCAGAAACATCACAAAGCTTTCTCGCCGCTCAATCCGATCCCAGTAGCGGTCGCTGCTTCCTACACAGTGATGGAGCGCACGCCCCTCGGTAATAATATCCAGAATACCGCTTGGCACCACTACCATATAATCCGCATCGGCGTACTCATATTTCGTTTTGATTTCCTGACAGATGGCATTAACATGGGGGAATTTCTCCTCCATCTCCTCGGCCTGCAGTTCAATATCCTTCTCCTGGCATTTGAGCACCAGATCATCATGGCGCCGCCGCAGCTTTCTGGTGCGATATACGATCTCATCATAAACATCCATGTGCAGTTTCTTTGCCATGGAAAGATAATCCTCCCATGTACGCAGTACCTCATGGCTGTTTCGCCGGAAAGATGGCATCTGACGCCGCACATAGTTATAGACCTGCACCATGCTCATGCGGTCGGCAATGAACTGGACATCCCTGGGCTTAATATCCTGCTGATACATCCACAAAAGGACATTATCCGGGATTTCCCTGCCGGTGCCCTTTTCATATTGCAGCCACCGCAGCAGATCACAGCCTCCATTATGGAGCCGAAGGCGCTGAAACCTTCTGCTGTCAAGTCCCAAGGCTTTGATCAGGCTCCCTGTACTACGGTTTTTGATAAGTTCACTGACCGTTCCGCAGGAACTGAAACATTCTCTGGTAAGCTTCGGCAGGCTCGCCTTGCTGATCTGTTCCATTTGCGGTATCCGTTCGAGCACAGCCAGATATTTTTCCGGATCAACGCTTTTCTGCTTCCGAATCCAGTTGACCAGCCCTGTGCATCGAAGTTCCTTCTGTTCCAGAGTTGGCAGCGTTTTGCCATAGACCCGTCCATTATGCGAACCAGACCAGTTGTAAGAACAGGGGGATCCGGAAATCCAACGCATATTGCGCTGCTTATACAACCCCCAATAGTAGGTTCTTGGCTTCCTTTCCTTGTCATAAATCGTGCGCCGGATTTCCTGGCAATAAAGTCTGGAGTTTGGAAGGCTTTCTTTTCTGTATGTCCGGTCAGCCTGAAATTCACGAACTACAAAGCCAACTTTGCATCGCTGGATCAGGTAGGCAAAATGTTTTTCTGTCTGCATATACCCCGCTCGTCCATAGGCTTTGAATACCACCGAATGGCGGCAACAACTACAGCGGCCTTTTTGATTGTGATGTGGATGTACCTTGATCGGTACTTCCTTTTCGCAGTAGGTACAATAACCTGTTTTGGCGCCGCCCTTTTTGTAGTGGTAGTAAATGTAATTTTGCCGGATGGCAACCTTATCCACCCATCGACTCCAGTCCTTCGGAAGTTCCGGCACCTGTTCCATATCTTTATCCCATGGATCAGTTTCCCGCCGGTGCCGCTGTTCGAGCTGTTCATCGCGCACATCCCGCTGAAACTGCAGGATGGCCTCTACCGCTTTTTTATCAATGTTCAGATATGTCTGTATAGATGTCTCATCTTCCTCGCTGATCCAGTAGGCTTTGGTATACCAGTATTGCCGCTTCCAGTCCAGTCTGTCCAACTTGGATTCGCACCATTTCTGTATCAGGCTGTTATAGGTAATAAACTGCCGCTTTTCTTTATCCAGATACACTTCATAGGCCGGATTACTCCCATCCAAGCGAAGATGCTCTGGGAAAAAGAAAGCCACCTTCAATATTCCATCCTGTTTGATACATCTCAGATAGGTATAATACTCACAGACTTCCCGAACATATCCGTAGTCAGTTTTTTCCTTTCTTGGCAGGTCTGAAGTCGCGATTTTCTTCATTTCATCCGTCGCTGTCAGATTGGGAAGTGCCATCAGGGCTCTTTTTTTCATCTCAATTCACCATCCTCTTTGTCAAATCTACGCCATACCACACATCAGGCAGTAATGTAACGCCGTCAATCCGGCCCACTGCAACCTGTACGATACTTTCCGAATCCGGAGCTTCCTTCGCAAAAGCAAGGATGTCTCCCAGTCTTCCGGTAGCAACGGGGTCTTTGCCCCGTACCACCGCATAACCGCAGTTCGCCATTGCCCGGTTGGCTGCCACATGGGAGCTCCACACCCTGCGCGGATGATCTACCATGTATGCCAAACCATGTAAAAACAACTCCTCTTTGGTTAGCCGCTTAATCACAGTCAGCTCCGTACAGGCGATTTTGGAGTCATGCTCATCTTCATCGATGTCGCCGCCGGCGTTGACGATATAATATTCCGAATGCTCCAGGCTGGAATAATAACTAAGGCAGTCAAGCGGGTCCTCCGCGCAGTGAAATCCATTTTCCCTGCAATTTGCTTTTTCAGTCGTATTGAGCCCCATCACAAACTGATAGCCACGGCATATCAGCCCGGGGCGAAAGCCCTTATAAGCAATCATTCTGCATTTTTCCTCCTTTGCCGGTTCAGCCTGCCTTTGCCATACCAAAATCCAGCAGCGACATCTGCCCATCCTGAGAAGGCTTTTTTTCCTCCTGCTTGGGTGCCGACTTGGGTTCCGTCTTTTTCTTCTCTGCCGCCTTCTTGGGTTTGTTCTTTGCAGAGGACTTCCCAGCATACGGCTTGGGAACAAACTTTTCCTCATCCTCATGGTCTTCCTTGGCATCAGGGTCACGGAAATAATCTTCCGCCCACTGATAGCACAGATCATCCGGCACATCGCAGCCATACGCCTGCTGTCCGGGACCAGGGCGGGTTCCGCTTGCTTTTAGTTCATCCTGTACATAATCCCAGGCTTTCCGGTTGATGTACTGGAAACAGCGAATCATGTTCTTTTTCGGATGCATTGTCAGACGGGCAAACGCCGTATCTTCCATACAGAGCATCTGAATATGCTCGGACACACACTCCTTCATATTGCGCCGCGTCAGTTTTTCCACATCAGTACTTACCCGCTGGGTAGAGGCCGCGATTACTTCTTCATCACTCATCGCTTCCAGACGGGCGATCTGCTCCTGCTCTGCGGCTTTCTTCGCCTGCTGTTTGGCGTCAAATTCCGCTTTGCGCTGGGCTTCAGCCGCCTCATGCTCCGCACGCTTTTTTTCTTCATCTTCTGCGGCGGGCGGTTGTGCCGAATTCCCCTCCTCAGCAGACTTCTCTTCCCCAGCAGGCGCTACTTCATCCGTAGGTTCCTCCTCTGCATCAGCCAAAGCAGTCTCACCGGCACAAACCGAAGCCGCCGATACTGGGACAGTGTCTGTACCTACAGGCGGCACAGGCAAAGATTCCATCTCCTCCAGCTCAAAGGCTTCATCATCCTCAAAGGCTGCAGACGAATCGAACATACCGTTTTGCTGCTCCATTGCTATTTCTGAAAAAACACCCATTGTAAAATCTCCTTTCGCAAAAAAGGCATGGAGCAGGCCGTTATGATCCTTTCCATGCCATTGTGTGTTGCTCACAGCACATATAAAAGTGTGCTGAAGCTGTCAAAACAGTAGCAGACCACGCCAGTATACTGCCTTGACCATTCCTTGATTTTGTCCTGCACCTCCTGCGCAACCTTTTGATTGCTCATATTCCATGGCGGAGGTACCGTTACGGTAAAGTAGCCATTCTCCAGACAACTTCTGACATCTGCCGGAAGGCCGGAACACTGCTCATACAGTGCTGCGATCTGACTTTTCTTCTTTTCTGCAATACGCATCTGACCCCTATCCCTTCATTCCTGTTTTTGAGCAGGCTCCGGAAGTCTTTTACACAAGAATGGGGAGAAGCGTACCGGTGCAAAATCCCGGCAGTCATTCACATAGAAGTATGTGCGTTTGCCTTGGCAGTCCAGTTCCACCACATCAGATGGAGCCAACGGACGACCTCTGTAATCTTCCGGCAAATGTTCATTGTAGTCCAGGAACAGACGCCCCAGCACTTCCATGTCATTCTGACCCTTTGGGCAACAGACCTCTGCGCTCCATACCGTCTGATAGGCGGCGGCAGGCGGCTGTTCATATCCAGCTTTACGCAGTGCATCCAGTTGCTTGAACGCGAAAGGTACCGTCTGTGTCTCACCCAGGCAAAGCTGGTAAATGCAAAATCTCCGGAAAACTCTCTGGCTGTCCAGAATATCCTTCAGCGCCTGATTGCCTTGAGCAAGAAATATCTGATACTCTTCCTTTGTCAGCCCCAGATACTCTGTCAGGTCCAAATCTTTCTCCGCTCTGGTGTGCCAAAGCTCGACGCAGCCATCTATATAGGTAAAATCACACTTACCGCACAGATATTGCTGCTTAAAATTCATTCTCTGCACCTCCTTTTCCTTCTGTTCTTTCTCCCGAAGGGCAAGCTGCCAATCATCAAACCCTTTATAATTCGGATTCCAGGTCAGCCGACGACATGCCATTCCATTTTTTCGGGCCATCAGATAGATCTTAGATGCCCCATTAGAGGTCATTTGGTTACTGTACTTATCCATATCATGAGCCTCAATGATCTCCTCAGTGCCATTCTGTGCCAACAGTGCAAACAGCGTATCCAACTGGCTGGTGTTGTTTGCACCGGCAATCGCCACAAAAGTCCGGTTTGTCAGGCAGTGTGAGATGTCTGCTTTCAGCAGTCCTTCAATGACATAGACCACCCGGGCAGATGGATCTCCTATAAAATGTACCGGACTCCCGGATGTAACACCCATATTTTTGGACGAGGACGAAAACCAGATGTATTTGGCTCCTGCCTTATCCGGCGGATCATCTTTTTGCTTGAGCGGACTATCCAAAAGGATCTGCAGGCCGTGTATCATACCGTCGTATCCCACAGCCGGAATCAAAATCCCTGCGTTTTTTCGGTAGAAGTTCATGGTCCAGCGCCCGCTGTCATCCAGATAAAAGCCGGGCACTCCCTCCACCTTGCATCCCTGTTTCATCAGCCGCTCGGTAATGGAGCGGCAAAGGAATGGGGGTGGAGTGCTCTTGAACCCGATCCTATCAATCTGTTCATCCGACAGTCCCCGTTTTGGGGAGTGCAGATGGTTGCGGTGGGCAGGCTGAAGAGGCAGCATAGCGAGCAGCAGCGAAAGCGTTTGATGGATTTCCTGTCCGCTGGCCCGTTCTGCTTGCTGCACTGTTTTTAGTTCGCCCCTCCTCTCATATCCGGCAAGGTCGGTCTGAGTCCCCGAAACCGGGGACCCAGTACCAGCCTGCTGGTTTCCTGCCATCTCATATCCAGAGTTCGGCCGTTCCCTGTGAAAATCGTTGCACAGGGCTTCTCCTATCTCCCAATACGCATCGGATGTAGTCGTATTGTTTAGCCGCGCATAAAGCGCAAGCATACCGCCATGCTCATCACAATAATTGCACCGCCAGACATTTTTGACGAAATTCACATTCATCTTGCCGCGGCGGTCACCACAAAACGGGCAATCCACATATACACTGTTTGCCTGTCGGCGTCTGATTCGCAGATGTAGAAGTTCCACTACATCCATAATACCGAACGGAAAATCTCCTGGATATGAGTCCATCTGTTCTCCCTCCCTTCTTGGCCCCATAGATGGGGCTGCTTATCATCCGGCTTTCTGTGCGGCCATACCATCGAGCATGATCTGCGCCGCAGCACGAACGATATTGTTGGTACTCTTGTTACCAGGGGTGAGATAGAATTTCAGACTCACCGGACGCTCCTTGGCAACTGTTGCCATGGTTTTTCCTTTGCTCAGACCGCTATCCACCACCACATTCTGCGCTTCTTCAAAGGTCATTACCTTCAAGATATCTTCTACCGGAGTGCTCTCCGTATAAGAAGGCGCCAGGGGCTGATTAGGTGCTTCCTGCTGAACAACAGGCGCCACAGGCAGTTCTTCCGGTTCATCCGATTGGAATACGGGTGCGGCCGGCTGCTCAGACACATCATCCTGTTTTGGACTGCTATCCAATGTAACCTCACGGTTGGGTACCGGCAGCTCCATATTGGGAGCATTCTCCTCTACCTTGCCGACAGGCAGCGTATCCATATTCTCCTTCTCTTCTGCAGCCATCTGCTGGACAGTGGGCTGTACCGGAGAAACCGGGGGCTGTTCATTCTGAACCGGCTTTGCCGCAGGTTTCTGAATAGGCGCCGGACGAGCAGGAGCATTACGGCCCTCTACGGCGTTCTGAGGCGCTCTTTCCGGCCGGGCATGAACTTCCCCGCCAGATTGCCGCAGCGCCGCTCCAGGGGCTTCTACGGGCCTCTGCGCCGCATTTGTCATCGGTTGCTGGATAGGAGCCGTCCCGGAAAGCGGAATACTGCTTCCAAACACCTTGCCCGTACTGTCAACAGCAACATCGGCAAACTGCAAACCGAAACCGGCATCCGACAGCGCAGCACTCAATGCCTCATCCTGGGCAGCCTGCACATAATCGGTACCTTCTTCCGCACTGTGCTGCGAGATGTAACTGCTGATAGGCTCTGCATCACTGCGGTCCAGATAAACTCTGGCCTCCATAATCGCAAGCTGTTCCGTGATCCTCAGGGTAGTCAGTTTCATGCGGCCCTGGGGGTGGCGCAGACGGAACCACAGTTTCTGATAGGGCAACTCCAACTGCAGCATTTCCTCATTGGTCTTTCTGGACACCTTATGGCGCAGAAATTTGAGCGGATCAAAGCCAGGTACCTTGTTCAGTTCTGCCACTGCCGGAATTGTTTTGTACATCATAGGCATCGGATTACTTTTTTCATTCATGTTGGAAACTCCTTTCTGACATAAAAATAGGAGACGCCAAGTGCCATTTCTGCACCTGACCTCTCTTTTTTAACTTGCGTTCTTTAATTGCTCTTCCAACGCAGCCGGAATGGGGATGCCGGCTTTCTTTGCGTAGGCTTTGAAATACATCTGGATGCGCATACCCAGTAGCGTATTTCGCTTGCCGATCTCATTACGATGGATTGCCATAAACAATACCTGTTTCTGCCCAATCAGCACCACCCGCTTTTTGGCACGCGTGATTCCGGTGTAGAGCAGATTACGGTACATCATGATGGTGTGCGCTTTGAGCAGCGGCATAATGACGGTCTCATACTCAGAGCCCATAGCCTTGTGGATTGTAGTGGCATACGCCAGATCCACATTGCTCAAATCATCTACGCCGTATTCCAGTGTTCTGCCAGCGCCAAAATCCATGCCGATTTTTTTACCCTGGTCAGTGTCCTTAATATACCGGATGAAGCCCAGATCTCCATTAGAGACCTTTTCTGTGTTCTTGGTCTGCATGATGCGGTCATTGACCCGGAAGATCCTGGGGCCAAACTTGATTTCTTCCTCCGCAGAGCGGAATGGGTTGACCAATTCACGAATGGTTTCATTCAGCTGTTCCGACGACGCGGCGCCTTCTGAACGGAAAGGTGAAAGAATCTGCACATTCTCAATGCCACTCTCCTGTATCTCCAAACAATACCGTTCTGTAATCTTTTCAGCGGTGTCTTCCTGACTATCACCAGACACGAAAACAAAATCCGGTCCATAAAACAGTTTGGTATTGCCCTCGTTGATAAATTTGGCGTTATAGGCAATCAGACTGTCCTTCGACTGACGGAAAATCTGATCCAGCACCGTTACCGGGACGATTTGGGTCTCGATGATCTCACGGAAAACATTTCCGGCTCCTACGCTGGGAAGCTGATCTGGGTCGCCTACCAGCACGATTCTGGCATTTGCCTTCATGCGCTCAAAGAATTTCTCGGCAAGCCACATATCCACCATGGAAAACTCATCCACAATGATTAAATCGGCCGACAGTGGCTCTGACTTTCTGTTCCGGCTACCCTCATCCTCTTCACTGGTCAGTCCCAGACCACTGTGTAATGTCCGGGCATCCTCAAAGCCGGTGCTCTCCGACATCCTGCGGCTTGCCCGACCGGTAGGCGCCATAAGAGCAATTTTGCCATCAGGGTGCAGCCGCCGGTAAACCTCAAGTATCGTCCGCAGCACTGTTGTTTTACCAGTACCAGGAGAACCCGTAATCACTGACAAGCCATGCCTAAATGCTGCATAGACCGCAGCCTCCTGCTGTGCAGACAGGCGCAGCCCCATTTCAACCTTGACCTGTTCCAGCACCGGCGCAATATGCTCTACTGGCATCTGGGCGACCAGACGCTGGGCGATCCGGCGCGCCGTTTCGTCCTCTTGGGCAAACACTCTGGGAAGATAGATATTATCCTTCACAGAAACGATTGCTCCATTCAGGATCATTTCCTGCATCATATCCCTGACTTCCTGCTGATGCAGGCGAAGCTCCGGTACAGGTATCTTCTCATTGAGCAGCTTCAGCGCTGATTTCTCCAGTTCTTCAGAACTGATGTACAGATGGCCTCGTTTACTCTTGCCTTCATCTAACGCACAAAAGACAGCCCCTTTGATACGCATAGGGTCATGGAGATCACCCCCGCTCTTTTGTACGATTGCATCTACCCGCCGAAATCCAAAGCCGGAGATCTGGCAAAGCTCAAATGGGCTCTTTTCCAAAATCTCTACGCTGGTTGGGCCGAAATATTGATATATTTTCAATGCTGTCTTGGGAGTAATCTTAAATGGCGCCAGCAAAGTCATAATTCCTTGGAGCATACGGTTTTCTGCATAAGAGGCTCTGATGTCCTCCAATTTATTTTCCGTAATACCCCGGATCTCCAACAGCCGCTCCGGCTGGTGTTCCAGAATATCCAGTGTGGCCACACCGAACCGCTCCACAATGTCTGCGGCAGTTTTAGGACCAATCCCTTTGATAAGCCCGGAGGCAAGATAGCCCTCTACGCCGTTTTTTGTTCTGGGCACAATTTCACGCCACTGCTCCACCTGGAGTTGGACACCATACTTGCCCTTTGTCCATTCACCATCCAGTTCCAGCTCTACCGCATCTGTCCGTGGAATCTCATACCCCACAGCTGTAAAGCGGATCAAATGGTCTTTGTACCGTCTGTTTGACCTGGCCTCGGCAGGCACGCTCTGGTCTGCGGTCTTTACACTGACGATACAAAACTTATTGGCAGGATTATAAAAAATCGTCCCGTCGTAGGTTCCAATACAATTCATCCTTTTTTCACCTCACTAAGCGGCCTCCATAATTGAGGCTCTAACGCTGAACCGTCTGGATTCGGATACTGTAACAAACTGCTCGTAAATATCCGGATGCTCCAGTTTCAACCGAAGCAGGTTATCCTTGTCGATGATGGACTTGCGAACAGGGGTATAGGTAACCGTATAGTTCACGCCCTCCTGCTCACAGATCGCAGTACAGCTGGTACCCATTTCCGCAATCAACAGGGCCTTCAGACGCTGAATATCCTTGTCGATTTCTTTGGAGTACACCTCTGCATTTTTCTTTTCATCCAGAAGACGCAAATACTGCATGAGTTTTGCAGTCATATCCAGGTCGAGTGCAACGGCCGGAGCATTTTTATCTGCCGGACCAAAGTGTTTGCGTGCGCTCTCAATGATCAAGGCCCCACTTTCTGTATAGGGCGGCGGCACATGGCGCTGCACATGGTTTTCCCAGAAATACTGCTCCAAAAAGACCATCTCAGCCTCGTACTCGAAATCACGTTTGACCTCCCGGATAATAACTTCTTCCTCGTTGTTACCATACAGGCAGCAAAAGAAACATCGGTCAAGATCCGTTACCGCCATATAATGACGCCCCTGAGATTCATAGTAGACTGGAACAGTCTCCTTCCCATTCATCCACCAGTTATCTCTGGCATTATAGTTTGTGGTCTTGATCTCAAGGATTGCTGTGGTGCCATCCGGCAGTTCCACAAAGTAGTCCACATCAGCCAGCATCCAAGGATACTGTGGGTGCTGGAACATCTTTTTGATCTGGTAGACCCGATATCCAGTTTTCCGCTCGAATATCTTTGCTACCAGAGGCTCCAGCAAATGCCCCATTTCCATGGCAACCCAGTTGCCCTCATCATCTTCCACTGACGCTATGTTCAGTTTGTCGTAGTACAGATCCCTGGCTGTCCGGAATGGAGAAGTGCCAAAAATCGCCGATACATCGCTGCCGCCGATTCCACGGCGCCGGTAATCCAGCCAGTCTTCTTCTGAAAGATCTGCCGTTTCTACCAGCACCAGCGGTTCATACCGCTTTCGTTCAGCACTATTGCTGCCAGACATATCAAATCCCCCTTCGTGATCTTCGGGGCAAAATAACCGCCCTCGTCATTGGTGCAACATTTCGTAGCCGGAGCGAAGATACTGCCTGTCTCTTCATCTTCCAGTCCGTGGAGTGTGCCGACTTGACCCGCCGACCATTCTGCTTTCTTTTCTGCTTCACATTCATGTACATGACCTGCCTTTCTCAGTTTTGATTTATCCTTAAAGCCCTTTCAGGCTTACAGGCAATAAAAAAGCGAGAATGACAGACGGCATAAAGCCTGGTGTCCATAGTTGCCTATGAACCGGTGTCATTCTCGCAATGGTGGGTAAATCCCGTAAAATAAAAAAGCCAGTAATATACCGGCCTGAAAAGGCGCAGTGATACTACTGACACAAGTACAAACTTAACAGCGTGTGCAATGCAGTCATTACTCCGCAACACAAGCCCTAAAGCCTGTGTACCCTGACGGGCAACGCACAAAAATCAATTACATTGCAATTTTAACACAATATATAGTGTTTGTCAATTCCAACATTCTATATATTGATTTTTGGATTTTCTTTAAATTTTCTTTCCTCTTTGCAGAAGTTCTTTCTTCCCAGCCTATTTATAGGATGTATCGGATCATTTGGTAATACCGGATGATCCCTACGCTCTTTTAGTACCTTGACAAGTTCATAACCTCTATGGGGAGTTATACAGGAATTCTGGACAGTGTGCGATGACCACAGAAGCGCGCCCATAATCGAAATGCTGCACAGCAGCAGCCTGAAATACACGGCAGAACCGTTCTGGCGTAGGAAATGGCCCCATTAGAGTTCTTTTGTTTTTCAATACCTCCTGACCTCAAGACCGTTTTCATTGTTTTTGTTGAAAACCTTCTTCTACAAATCGTAAGGGATCATTGTAATCGAAAAAAGGAGGACGATTATGGAGAAAAGAAAACCGAATGACCTACCGCCGGAGCAGTGCTTGGCTGTTGATACCGATACCCTTTGCAAACTGTTGTGCTGTGGAAGACACACTGCGGTACAGATTGGGGATCTTGCCAATGCACGCATTACCATGAACACCCGTGTCCTATGGAGTGTCCAGCGTATCAAAGAATATCTTTATGATATTTCCGGCTAAATAACCATGCCAGTAAGGCGCACTACACTTTTATAATCAGGAGGTACCAGTAATGGCAAAAGTGAGAAAAGACAACAAAGGACGAAATCTTCGGCCCGGAGAAACACAACGGGCAGATGGCAGCTATATGTATGTCTACAAATTAGGCACTAAAAAGAAATATCTTTACGACTCCGATCTCGCAAGTCTTCGTGTCAAAGAAAAGCAGATCAACAAAGATAAGGATGATGGCATCCGTACTCAGGAAGCCATGAAGCTTACCCTGAATGATATGTTCAAGGTCTACATGAATAACAACATCAAACTGAAGCCCTCCACCAGAGCAAATTATCTTTACCTGTGGGACTTCTATGTGAAAGAAGAGCCTTTCGCTAACATGCCTCTGCCACAAATCCACAGAAGTGATATTCTCGCGTTTTATACCAAACTGCTGAAACACGGTTTTGCTATCAACTCACTGGAGAGCATCAACACCATTGTTCACCCTACGCTTGAAATGGCCGTGGACGACGATTACATCCGCAAAAATCCCAGCAAGGGCATTTACCGCAAGCTCAAGACGGACGGCAGCGCTCCAAAGCCTAAACGGCGGATCGCACTCACTAAAACGCAACAGCAGAATTTCCTGCGTTTTATTGCCAAGTCCCCTACATACAGCCATTGGCTCCCCATCATGACTGTGCTCCTTGGAACAGGAATGCGTGTAGCAGAATGTACCGGCATTACCAAAAGCGATATTAACTTGAGCGAAAACACAATCTCGGTCAACCACAACTTAATCTACCGGGTCATTGACGGAAAAGCCGGATTTCACATTACCACTCCCAAAACTGAGAGCGGTACACGAATTATCCCTATCCTCTATCCAGAGGTGGCCGAGCAGCTTCGCCTCCAGATTGAAACCATCGACGCATTGTATCCAGACGATCAACTGGTGTTAGGAGGAGTTCACGGTTTTGTTTTCCGCAACCGAACCGGCTCATTCATGAGCGCCCACAATATCAATCGGGCGATTGAGAGAATCAGCGTAACTTACAACATGGAGGAAATGGATCAGGCTGAACTGGAAGACCGTGAACCGGATCTGCTCCCTCATTTTAGTGTTCACAACTTGCGGCACACCTTCTGTACCCGGCTCTGCGAAAGCACCAACGATGTTAAATTCATTCAGCAAGTCATGGGGCATGCCGATTTCTCTACTACAATGGACATCTACACCCATATCACACAAGAGAATATGCAGGAGAAGGCAAAAAACATTAGTGTGAACATGAAGCTGATGTAAAAAGAAAGGCGAATCTGCATTTTATAAGCAGATCCGCCTTTCATATTGCTTCATCCGGTTTCGTAGGGTCTCGCGCAAAAGTTGTAGAAAAGTTGTAGTAACGCGATTTTTTGTAGTAAATGACCTCTTTAGTACAGCTTTGCTCCTGCCGGAATACTGTCATCCAGCATCAAAAGATTTAAGCCTTCCCGTCCGTCATACTCGTACACTGCGGAAATCAGCATACCCTCGGAATCAATACCCATCATCTTTCTCGGCGGCAGGTTTGTGATTGCCACACAGGTCTTACCAACCAGCTCTTCCGGCTCGTAATACTCGTGAATACCGCTTAAAATGGTGCGTTTCCGGTCTGTTCCGTCATTCAGTGTGAATTTCAGGAGCTTCTTGGACTTCGGCACTGCCTCACAGGCTTCGATCTTAACCACTCTGAAATCAGACTTGCTGAATGTCTCAAAGTCTACATCATCTGCAAACAAAGGCTCGATTTTCACCTTGGAAAGATCAATCTGTACGCTTGGCGCGGACACGGTTGCAGCCTCTGCAGAACCATTTACCGCTGCTTTTTCGGCTTTGTTTTCAGCCCGCTTTGGTTCCAGGGTCTTCATTGTGGGGAACAGTAATACGTCTCTGATCGCAGGAGAGTTGGTCAGCAGCATTACCATTCTGTCGATACCAAAACCGATACCGCCCGTAGGAGGCATACCGATCTCCAGTGCGTTCATAAAGTCTTCGTCCGTTGTATTTGCTTCTTCATCGCCCTGGGAAAGCAGTTCTTCCTGTGCCTTGAAACGTGCTCTCTGGTCGATAGGGTCGTTTAATTCGGAATAAGCGTTTGCCATTTCCCAGCCGTTCATAAACAGCTCGAAACGCTCTACATAATCCGGATTCTCCGGCTTTCTCTTGGTCAGAGGAGAAATTTCTACCGGATGATCCATAACGAAAGTAGGCTGAATCAGATGAGCTTCTGCATATTCTTCGAAGAACAGGCTCAGGATATCGCCCTTCTTATGGCGCTCTTCGAATTCAATGTGATGTTCTCTCGCAACCGCTTTTGCCTCTTCATCGGAATGGATTTCGTTGAAGTCCACACCTGCATATTTTTTAACAGCATCCAGCATGGTGATGCGTTCAAAGGGCTTGCCCAGATCCAGAACATACTCGCCGTAAGGAATCTGTGTTGTGCCCAGAACCTCCTGCGCAACGAAACGATACAGGTTCTCTGCCAGATCCATCATGCCGTGATAATCGGTAAATGCCTGATACAGCTCCATCAGAGTAAATTCCGGATTATGTCTGGTGTCAACACCTTCATTACGGAATACACGGCCGATTTCGTAAACGCGCTCCAGACCGCCTACGATCAGTCTCTTTAAATACAGCTCCAGGGAAATACGCAGCTTAACATCCTCATCCAGCGCATTGTAATGCGTCTCGAAGGGTCTTGCAGCAGCGCCGCCGGCATTTGCAACCAGCATGGGAGTCTCCACTTCCATAAAGCCCTGTCCATCCAGATAACGACGGATGGCGCTGATGATTCTGGAACGTTTTACAAAAGTATCCTTAACATCCTGATTCATGATCAGGTCGACATAACGCTGACGATAACGCTGGTCGGTATTGGTCAGACCGTGGAACTTCTCAGGAAGTACCTGCAGGCTCTTGGTCAGCAACTCCACTTCGGAAGCATGTACAGAAATTTCACCGGTTTTGGTTTTGAATACTTCACCCTTTACACCGATGATATCGCCTACGTCATATTTTTTAAAATCTGCATAGGGCTCTTCCCCGATGTTGTCGCGGGCTACATATACCTGAATGCTTCCCTTTAAATCCTGAACATTGCAGAAGGATGCCTTGCCCATCACACGCTTGAACATGATTCTGCCTGCGATGCTGACGGTCTTGCCTTCCAGCTCTTCAAAGCCTTCCACAATGTCCCTGCTGTGTGCAGTCACGTCATATTTTACATGACGGAACGGATCCTTTCCGGCTTCCTGCAGTGCAGCAAGCTTTTCTCTTCTTACCTTCAGGATCTGGTTCAGATCCTGCTGCTGATTTTTCTGATTATTCTGTGCGTCTGCCACCTTACTTACTCCTTTTCCAGCTGGTCAGATCGGACCTGTCCTTAGTTGGAACGTTCAATCTCCAGCACTTTGTACTTAATCACACCTGCCTGGGTTTCTACCTCTACAACATCTCCGATCTTTGCACCAATCAGCGCTTTGCCAACCGGAGATTCGTTGGAAATTTTACCCTTTAAGCTGTTTGCTTCTGTAGAGCCGACGATTTTGTAATCCAGCTCTTCATCGTATTCCAGATCCAGGATCTTAACCTGACAGCCGATGTTGATGCGGTCTAAGTCAACCTCATCTTCTACAACGACCTCTGCATTCTTCAAGATCTTTTCCAGCTCTTCGATTCTCGCCTCGATATCACGCTGTTCGTCCTTTGCTGCATCATATTCCGCGTTCTCGGAAAGGTCGCCCTGCTCTCTTGCTTCTTTAATCTTCTGTGCTACTTCCTGACGTTTGACAACCTTCAGGTCATGCAGCTCATCTTCATATTTACGAAGTCCCTGATAGGTAAGGATATTCTTTTTTTCTTCCATTTTGCTTTTCCTTTTACCTCATGAAAAATCTCGGGCGCAGGGATATTTTCCCGCGCCCTTTCGTTTCTTTTAATCAAATCGCATTATACCGTGCTTTCAGGGCAGTGTCAAGGTAATTTCGGGCGGAGATATAGGAGATATCGGCTCTTTTTTCCCTGATTTGCCGCCTTTTTTCGACATCAGACGTCAAATCCACATACAGGCTTCCAAATTCCGGATGTTCCTTCAAAATCCGGGCATTTGCCCGAAGCTCCACAAGAACGGTTTTCCGTCCATCTGTTTCTGGTATTCTATTTACAAAACAGACTGGCAGACCGCTTTCCTCATACAGCCAGTCTGAAAAATGCTCCCACGCTGCTTCCTTTTGCCCCACCAGATACAAGCCGTTTAAATCTACGGACACCAGACGCAAAAAGTCCTCCTGCCAGAGACGAGACACGGGACGGATACCGTTTTCGCGTCCATGGCTCCGTTGTCCCGTTGTTTCCTCTGTATCCGCAAGCAGCACCAAATTTTCTCGAAACGGCTGACCGCGCAGAATTTCTGCCGCCAGCGCTGCATCCGGCAATGGCGGCTGCCAATCCTCCCAGGCGGCTTCCAGCTCCGGCGCAAGCCAAAGCACAGTCCCCTGCTCTTCCAACGCGCTTCCAATCCGCTCCATCCACCAGTGCAGTCGCTTCGTGCCCTCGAGGCGGCAGGGAAACAGATACAGGCTGACCCGATAGCCGCGCCACAAAAAACGTTCCAGTCGAGGCGTTTCCCAGCGAAGTGCGCGGCTGCCCAAACGGGAGGACAGCGCTTCCCCGGCACGCGGCTCCAGCATAAAATAAGCGATTTCTCTCATACGCCAGTTTATGCTTCCAGCAGCAGTTTCATTCCCTCCATCAGCTCTTCCATCGTTTCCATGCTATTGATCTGCCTGCGCAGCCCGGCCGCGTGGGGAAGGCCGGTCGTGTACCATGCCAGATGCTTGCGCATTTCGCGCACAGTGATATATTCACCTTTGTAGGTACAGGACAGCTGCGCATGCCGAACAATCATCTCGTACAGCTCCCGGCGGTTCGGGCGTGCCGGAATTTCGCGGTCTTCCAGCGCTGCCAGAATTTCCCGGAAAATCCAAGGGTTGCCCTGTGCGCCGCGTCCGACCATAATGCCGTCGCAGCCGGTCTGCTCAAACAGCCGCAGCGCACTTGCCGCGTCCACGACATCCCCGTTGCCGATAACAGGAATTTTTACCGCCTGCTTTACCTGCGCAATGATGTCCCAATCCGCCGTTCCGGAATAATACTGCTCCCGCGTCCTGCCGTGCACCGCAACAGCCGCAGCGCCGGATTCCTGCGCGATTTTTGCCATTTCAACCGCATTGACATGCGCATCATCGAAGCCCTTGCGAATTTTTACCGTCAGGGGCTTTTGAATCGCTTTTGCCGTTTTTTCGATAATTTTCCCCGCCAACAGGGGATTTTTCATCAGGGCGCTGCCCTCGCCGTTGTTGACCACCTTTGGTACCGGACAGCCCATATTCAGGTCCAAAACAGAAAATGGACGCTCCTCGATCTTTTTGGCCATCTCACTGACGATATCCGGATCGGAGCCGAACAGCTGCAGGGAAACCGTTCCCTCGTCCGGATGAATCTGCATCAGTTCTTCGGTATTTTTGTTATGATAAAGAATCGCCTTTGCGCTGATCATTTCCGAACAGACCATTCCTGCCCCCTGCTCATGGCAGAGCAAACGAAATGGCAGGTCGCTGACACCTGCCATTGGCGCTAAAATCACAGGATTTGCAAGGCTCACGTTTCCGATCGTAAGCTGTCTCATACTCCTCCTTTTTTGGAAGCACTTTTTACTTCCTGCGTTTTCCGACAGCAGAACACACCCTTCTGCTGCCCGGAACTTATTTTCCGCTGCAGTTTTTCTCGTACAGAATCCGCAGTCCATCCAGCGTCAGGGCGCTGTCGTAAATGTCGATGGTATCTGTTTCGTCGGCAATAATCCGTCCCAGTCCGCCGGTCGCAACGACCTTCAGATCTGTGATACCGGTTTCTTTTTTGACCTGATTGATAATATATTCGGTCTGACCGATCTGTCCGTAAACCAGACCTGCCTGCATACTGGAAATCGTTTCCCGCGCCAGAATGGAATCTGGCTTTTTAATTTCAACCTCCGGCAGGCGCGCCGTATCCTCCCACAGCGCCTTTGCAGAAATTCGAATGCCGGGTGCGGTGATGCCGACACCGAATCTTCCGTCCTCTGTAACGAGGTCGTAGGTCGTCGCTGTTCCAAAATCCAGAACCAGCACAGGACCACCGTACTTTTCATAAGCGGCGACTACGTCCACAATTCTGTCCGGTCCGATTTCCTTTGGGTTCTCGGAAGTGATCTTGATGCCGGTTTTGATTCCGCTGCCAACGATCAACGGCTCGGTATGCAGATAGCGCACAACCGCGCCGATCAGCGCATGCATGACCTTCGGCACAACGCTCGCAATGATTGCGCCTCCGACCTTCCGACGGTCGATCTGATTGTTCTGCAGCATCGCCAGAATCTCCGTGCCGTATTCATCCGAAGTACGCATCGTCCGGGATGTCATCCGAAACGTCGTAACCAGTTTTTTGGACTCATATACACCGAATGTAATATTTGTATTTCCTACATCAATTACTAAAATCATTCTTTCAACCTCTCATTTCTGCGCACGCTTGCTGCGCATGCCGAGTTTGTGTTAAATGCGCGCCGACACAAATCTCACGATTGAAAACTTATTTTTCAATCTTCTTCCTCCAGAAGTGCGGACACATCCTCACCGAGAATAAACACCCGATAATACAAAGTCAGGGATTCCAAAAGCTCCTGACGGTTTCTTTTGATTTCCGCAATCAGAAGTCCGCTCGAAATTTCATCATATAATAAATCATCGTCTGCCGCATTGGTTTCAAACGCCAGCGTTCCGTCCTCTTCAAATACGATCGTAAAAATTCCTCCCACTTCCCGGGTAAACAGCACGCAGATAATGTGCAGCTCATCCTGGACGGACTGGGGGATTTTGCTGAATCTGGGATTAAAATAATATTTCTGCTCGTAGGCGTTCGCCCCGCAGAGCACGATTTTTTCTCCCAATTTTCCTGTTTCAGACATATCCATATATTCCTCTCACTGATACTTCTCCGGCATAGACCGCTTCAACGGAACCGTCCTCTCTCTGGACGAGCAGCTCTCCGGTCTTCTCAATGCCGATTGCCGTTCCCTGCCATTCGCCTTTGGGGTCCAGTACCTCCACAACGCGTCCTTTATTGACAAGAAAGCTCTCGTAAAGCTCTTTTTGCCCGCTCAAATCCATTGTTTCCAGAAAGCTGTCGTAGCAATCCAAAAAATGTCTCAGCACGGACGCAAGAAGTACTTCCCGATCCACATCGGTTCCCAACTCCAGCGCCAGAGAATCCGCTGTCTTTTTTACCTCTTCCGGAAATTCCTTCTGATTGACGTTGATTCCCGTCCCGATCACAAGGAAAAAGCTGCCGGCTGCAGACTGATACATTTCCGTCAAAATTCCGCAGATTTTCTTTCCGTTTACCACCACGTCGTTCGGCCATTTGATCTTCGCATCCAGATGAAGCTCCCGTACGCTCTGCGTTACGGCAATCGCCATCAGCAGCGTAATCATCGCCATACGAGATGCTTCCACCTGTGGGCGCAGTAAAATGCTGAAATACAGATTTTCTCCGGGCGGGGAAATCCAGCTTCTTCCCCTTCTGCCGCGTCCTGCCGTCTGTTCCTCCGCAACTGCGCTCCTTCCTTCTTCTGCGCCCTGCTGTGCCCAGTCTTTGACAATCAGATTCGTCGAATCCACCGTTTCAAAGCACTGAACCTTTTCCCAAAACCTACAGCCTGCAAGGAGGCTGTCCAGCTTCTTTTGATCCAACATGAACTCTTCTCCTTTTCAGCAACAAAACACTTTGCGTCTGTGCTATTGCCATACACCGAAGCAAATGCTGCTGTCCTTCCGTTACGCCTCTGTCGGATTTTTCCAGCCCAGCGTCGCTGCCATCACTGCCTTAATGGTGTGCATGCGGTTTTCTGCCTCGTCGAATACAACTGATGCGTCGGATTCAAAGACTTCATCCGTCACTTCCATCTCATAGATGCCGAAGCGCTCGCCGATTTCTCTGCCGATCTGGGTGTTGCGGTCATGGTATGCAGGCAGGCAGTGCATGAAAATCGCATTCCCGGCATTCTGCATCACTTTGCGGTTTACCTGATAAGGCATCAGGTCTTCGATACGCTCCATCCATACCGCATCCGGCTCGCCCATCGAAACCCATACGTCGGTGCAGATGACGTCCGCATTCTTTGTTCCATTCTCTACGTCTTCGGTCAGCGTAATGCTGCCGCCGGTCTGCTTTGCAATTTCCTGACACTGCTCAACCAGAGCCTTGTCCGGGAAATAACGGGACGGAGCGCAGGCGGTAAAGTGCATGCCCATCTTCGCACATACGACCATGTAGGAATTGCCCATGTTGTAGCGGGCGTCTCCCATATAAACCAGATTCACGCCTTTCAGCTTTCCAAGATGCTCGCGAATCGTCAAAAGGTCCGCCAGCATCTGGGTCGGATGGAACTCATTGGTCAGACCGTTCCATACCGGAACGCCTGCATATTTTGCAAGCTCTTCTACGATTTCCTGTCCGTAACCGCGGTATTCAATTCCTTCAAACATCCGTCCCAGAACGCGTGCGGTGTCGCGGATGCTCTCTTTTTTGCCGATCTGGGAGCTGGACGGATCAAGGTAGGTACATCCCATGCCAAGATCGTGTGCAGCAACCTCAAAGGAGCTGCGGGTTCTCGTGCTGGTCTTTTCAAAAATCAGTGCAACATTTTTGCCCCGTAAGGTATCGACCGGAATGCCTGCTTTTTTGAGGCGTTTCAGCTCCGCTGCAAGGTCGATTAAATAATTGATTTCCTCCGGCGTATAATCCAGTAATTTCAAAAAATGACGTCCTGTCAGGTCCATGATGTATCCTCCTCTTCATAAAATCCTGCGCTGCAGGATTTGTTTCCTGATAAAAAAGAAAGTGCCTTGGCACATTCTCGCGCCGAGGCGCGGTTGCTTCGGCAACCATCTACCCCTGCGCCGAGTGCGCATCCTCGTAGCGCGTTTTTATTTCATAGGACGCATTTTCCTATGAAATGATGTCGGGGTCAGGCAGCGGATAGCATCGAAGATGGTACGTGTGAGCTTATTTGTCGCTTAAAAGCTCCTTCGCACTGGTCAGCAGTCCCGCCATGTTCTGAATTTCGGACGGAATGATGATCTTTGTAGACTTGCCGTCCGCAACCTTTTCCAGAGCCTCCAGACTCTTTAAACGAAGTACAGAATCATCCGCTCCTGCATCCTTGATGAAACGCAGACCGTTTGCAGTCGCCTGCTGGACTTTCAGGATTGCTTCCGCTTCACCTTCTGCCTCACGGATCATCTTTTCTTTCTCTGCTTCTGCGCGCAGGATTGCAGACTGTTTTTCTGCCTCTGCTTCCAGAATTGCGGATTCCTTTTTACCTTCTGCTACCAGGATGGTAGATTTCTTTTCACCTTCAGCACGCAGGATCGCTTCACGGCGTTCACGCTCTGCCTTCATCTGCTTCTCCATCGCATCCTGAATTGCTGCGGGAGGAATAATGTTCTTTAATTCGACACGGTTTACCTTGATGCCCCAGGGATCAGTTGCGATATCCAGGGATGCACGCATCTTGGCATTGATCGTTTCACGGGAGGTCAGGGTCTGATCCAGTTCCAGGTCTCCGATGATGTTACGCAGGGTTGTCGCGGTCAGGTTTTCAATCGCCATGATCGGATTTTCAACTCCGTAGGTAAACAGCTTGGGATCTGTGATCTGGAAAAAGACAACGGTATCGATCCGCATCGTAACGTTATCCTTTGTGATAACGGGCTGAGGCGGGAAATCCGCTACCTGTTCCTTTAACAGTACACGCTTTGCAACCTTATCGACAATCGGCACTTTAAAGTGAAGGCCAACGCTCCAGGTATCCTGATATGCGCCGAGACGTTCTACGACATAAGCCTGCGCCTGCGGTACGATCTTGATGCAGGACGCTACAATTGCAATTGCAAGAATTAAAATAATGAGTATTACCAATCCACCTATCATAATTACCCTCATTTCCGCGGTCTTACCGCATGTTGTCAGCAGTCTCTCTGCTGTTTGTTACAGGTTCTTCTGTTTCGATCTCGTCCGGAACAACGATCAGCTTCACGCCGTCGATCTTTTTTACAATGACGACGGTACCCTCTTCAATCGTCCCCTCAGTTTCCTGAGATCTCGCTGACCACTCCATGCCTTTGAGCGTAACCTGTCCGCAGCTGTGCAGGTTATCAATCCTGCCGGTCACGATACCGCGTTCCCCAAGCATGCTGTCCACATTGGTCTTCGCCCTTCCAACATTGAAATAGCGCATGGCAACCGGTCTTGTAAAAACAAGCATCAGCACGGACACTACCAAAAACAGGATGACCTGCACCAGAACCGGCGCACCACAGGCAGCTGCAATCGTCGCAACAAGAGCTCCGGCTGCAAACCAGATTGTCGTCAGCCCCATCGTCGCAAGCTCAATCAGCACAAGTAAAATCAACAGAGCCAGCCAGGCAAATACTTCCGTCATGTAACTCCTCCTTTCCTGTGACTTATGACTATCATACTACAAAAATCATGCCCCGTCTACCAAAATACATGATGTCCGATCACAATACCTTCCCTGCTTCCTGCCCGTCTAAAATGCGTTGCCGTTCCAACCGGGGTGCTTCCCGCCATCGCTTCCTGTGCCGCCTGCAGGCAGCTTGCCTTGATCTTTCCACTTGCGACAACGCGTCCAACCTGTCCGCTTCCCGCCGGTGTAAACTGTCCCGAAGCATAGATAACTCCCTTGACCGTATTCGGATAAGCGCCGCTTCTGACCCGGTTCATCACGACTGCGCCGACAGCCACCTGTCCTTCGTAGGGCTCTTCTCCCGCTTCACACTGAATGAGCGCCGCCAAAAGCACGCTGTCGTCCGCAGCCAGTGCAGCAGCCTTGTTCGCTTCCTTTTCCGCCTGCGCTGCCTTTTCCTGCTTCTGTTTCTGTGCAGCAGCTTCTTTTTCCGCCTGCAGTCTCACAGCTTCCGCTTCCTCGCGCGCTTTTACCTGCTCAACCGTCTCTCCGTAATCGATTTCAAAATTAACCTGGACATATTCCGAAGACACATATCCGGTCTTTCCGCCGTAATTGACCGCAACCCAGTCCGCCGTGATTTCCTGATCCTCGCTGAAACGGATCTGCTCTTCATCCACGACCTCATACTTTGCACCTTCTTCCAGCAGATCATAAATCGCAGCATCTCCTGAAGGTTCTTTCCGGATTCTCAAAGCGCCTGTTTTGGTCGTTGCCACAATCCGTCCCGCGTCTTTTGCCTCTTTCCGCGCTTCTTCCCCAAACAGCAGATAATCGTTATTCGCCCAGCCGGTCAGTTCGCCGGACTCAAGCTTTGTCCAGCCGTCCTTTTGTTCCAGCACTGTACCGCCACAGTCTGCATACAAATACCCTGCAAGCTCTGCCTCGCTGTCCGGTTCCGTCCTGACATTCAATACATTCTGGACGCTCGTCATCACGATCGTTCCGGTCAGGTCGTCCATTTTCGTTCCATCGCCGGACGAAGCCTTGGTTTTGCTGTCCGCACTGTCGGACGCTACATCCGTTCCCTGCCCGCCGACTGCGGCGATCGCTGTATCTGCCGCATCATTTTGGGATGCTGCGTTCTGACTGACCTGTTCATTATCCGCTCCTGTCAGCCACGCCTCCACGCCAACGCCCTTGTGCCAGTGCGCGCTTTTGCTCGATTCTGCCTCTGCCTGCAGACTGCTTCCGGCCGTCCACAAAAAGACGACTCCCAGCGCTGCAGCCCGCAGCCAGTGCTTCCCCCTTTTCTCACATTTTCTGCTCCAGCCCATAAATCGATGATCCTTTCTATCCCCTCATATCCGCAGACAGCAACGATAGCTGAACCTCCATTGATTTTCCGCGCCTTTGGCGCTCCCAAAATCGGCTCATCAAATGTTACAATTATATTACATGATTAGCGTCATCATATCAAATCCGTCAATTACTGTCAAGTGTGCGCCCTGCGAGGATTCTATTGTCATGAATACAAAAAAGGCGTGTGAAAAACAATCCTTTTCCACATGCCTTTTTTCGTTCTTTTTCTGTCAGAAGCAATGGATTTTCCCTATCATCTTCTGACGATTCCCTTACAATGCTGTTGGGACAAATGCCCCGGCTATGATACTGTTTTAGTAAAAAACGTGATGTCCGATTACCTGTCCGGAACGACCGTTATTTCTTCTGAAAAACAGCTTGCCGCCGACCGGCTGTGCACCGGCTAATGCTTCGATTGCTGCCTGATAGCAGGCTGCATCTGCCTTGTCACTGCTCAGTGCCCTCTGCAGCGAACCGTTTCTAACAGGGGAAAACTGTCCTTTTGCGTAAACAACCTCGGTGATCGTATTGGGCTGCGATGCACTCTTGACGCGGTTCATGATGACATTGCCTACCGCAACCTTACCAACGTAGGATTCACTGCCTGCTTCACAGTAAATAATATTTGCAAGCAGTTTTAATTCCTCTGCGGATATCGCTGCGGTCTGGGCTGCCAAAGCTGCCTGCTGCGCCTCCGCTTCGAGCCGCGCTGCTTCCTCGGCTGCCTTTGCCTGCGCCTCTGCTTCAAGCTGCGCTGCTTCCTCGGCTGCTGCCTTTGCCTGCGCCTCTGCTTCAAGCCGCGCTGCTTCCTCGGCTGCCTGTACTTCTTCTATCTCATTCTGTGCTGCTTCACTCGCCTCTGCCTGTAAAGCTGCTGTTTCATCCTGCTGTACTTCTTCCTCTGCAAAGAATTCATCTTCGGATGCTGTTGCTCCTGTCCGTTCAGCGATCACCTGCTCATTGGCTGCAACAGCCTCTTCGTTGGAAATCTCTGTCTCGACCAGATTTTCAGCCGGTACCCATCCTGCAATTTCTCCCGCCTGGATCTGCACCCAGTCGTTGTACTTTGCAAGGATCGCCACATGACCGTCCTCCATGACCTGACCAATCACCGCAGACGCTGTATTTGCTTCTGCATGAATGTCCAGCATGTCTTTCGCATCAATGACACCGATACCACTTGCCATAGCGGTTGTCGTATATGCACCCATCATCATAACAGATGTTAAAATGCCGACTGCACTACGAAACAACTTTCTGCCTTTTCCGTTCATTCTTACCTCCATAAATCTTACTCTGCTTCCCCATCCATTCTGCCGGTGAAATTCAGGAGCTTTTTGTGGGACGCTCCTTGTTACAGAGCTGTTTCAATTGTTACAAACTTATTAACAATTGTTACGCATGATATGATAGCAATATTACAATCAAATGTCAAGTCGTTCGCCCGGAACCACAAATTTCCGTTAGTTCCCCACAAAGGTTTTTCTTCTATTGTGATATTTTTACAACAAACCTCCGAAATCATCGCCTTTTTATTACTATTTTTCAAAGTTTTCAACAAATGCCGCTTTAACATAGTAAATTCTCTTTTCATAAAAAGGACAGCCATTTTCTGCGGTTTTTTCGATTTTTTATCAAAAAAGAAGACCTGACGGGATTATTTTTTCCATCAGATCTTCCTTTATTCCTGTTTTTAACATTTTTGTAACAAACTATTTTACAGGCTTCTGGACTTTTCCACCGCAGTGATGACCGCATCGGTCACTGCGCCGCGGAAGCCTTTTTCCTCTAAAATGCGTACCGCCTGAATCGTGGAGCCTGCCGGGGAGCAGACCATATCCTTTAACTCTCCCGGATGCTTTCCGGTCTCAAGCATCAGCTTCGCGCTGCCGAGCACAGCCTGTGCAGCGCATTCATATGCCTGGCTGCGCGGCATGCCTTCCGCAACTGCACCGTCCGCCATCGCCTCGATCAGCATAAAAATCCAGGCAGGCGCACAGCCACTAACGCCGGTCAGCACATCCATCAGACGTTCCGGAAGCTCAACCGTCTTGCCGAAACTGTCCAGGACAGCCGCCGTTTTTTCTTTCATCTCAGGAGTTACCCTGCTGCCATAGCAGACTCCGGTACAGCCTTCCCCGACCAGCGCCGGCGTATTTGGCATCGCACGCACAAACGGAAGCGGCGCACAGAACTGCTCTTCCAGCCACGCAAGGCTTTTGCCTGCCGCAATGCTCAGAATCGTCTTACCGGTCAGGTCAAGGTCGCTGATCTGTCCGATCACTTTCTCCAGAAACTGCGGCTTTACGGCAAGAATCAAAAGCTCTGCCTGCCGCGCGGTTTCCAGGTTATCGCCTGTCACCGTGATGCCAAACATTTCATGCACTTTGCTTTCCGTCTCCGCCGTTTTTGCAGAACCGAAAATTTCCTCCGGCACAGCCAGGTGATTTCTCAAAACTCCTCCAATCATCGCCTGCGCCATATTTCCAAGTCCGATAAAACCGATTTTCATCTGTGCCTCTCATTTCTGCGCACGCTTTTTGCGCATGTCGAGTTTGTGTCAAGTGCGCGCAGACACAAATCTCGAGCTTGAAAAATGTTATTTTTCAAGCTTCGACCTTCTTTCAAATCGCCCTCTGCCGATGCGCTTCATACATCAGAATCGAAGACGCCACCGCTGCATTTAACGACTCCACTTTGCCCTCCATCGGAATCCGGATGTAACAGTCCGCAAGCTCTGCAGTCTCTTCCCGCAGGCCGTTGCCTTCGTTACCGATCAGAAATGCCGTCCCCTTTGTGTAATCCTGACAGGCATAGGAATTTTTCCCGCGCAGATGCGCCGCGTATACGCTGACACCCGCCTGCTGTACCTGATGAACCGCCGCCGCAAAATCGTCCACATAATAAAACGGAACGCGGTAGATGCTGCCCATCGTTGAACGGATAACCTTCGGGTTGTACAAATCGACTGTATCCCGGCTCATGATAATCCCGGAAACGCCTGCGCCCTCGCCGGTTCGCAGCATCGTGCCGAGGTTGCCGGGGTCCTGTATATTTTCCAGAAGCAGAAACAGCGGTGCTTTGTCCCGCAGCATTTCTTCTATATTATAGTGAAACTGTTTCAGCACGCATAAAACGCCCTGTGGCGTGCAGGTGTCCGATATTTTAGAAAAAACGCTGTCGGAAACAACTTCGTAGCCAACCTCTTCCAGATGCTCCCTGCAGCTGCACTTTTCCAGAAAGGATTCCGAAACATAGACCTCCTGCAGCTGCTCTCTCGGTGCTTCCAGAAACATCTTCACACCCTCTGCCAGAAAAACGTCCTCCGTTCTGCGCAGCTTCGACTTTTGATTCAATTGTACCAGCCTTTTGATCCGGCTGTTGGATGCTGCAGTAATCATGCAGGTTCCTCCGTTGATCTTTATGAAAACGCACAACGGCCACACACATTTCGTGTGCAGCCGCCCCTTTGCGTCCTGTATCGTCAGGTGGCCAGCGCTTTGCTGACCTGATAATGATATTCGGGAATCTCTTTCTGCATCGCAAGTGCTTCCTCGATATCATAGTCTACAAATTCGCCGTGTTTGTAAGCCACAACACGGTTCGAGCTGCCTGCGCAGAGGATGTCTGCCGCATAAGCGCCCATGATAGAAGCATAATAACGATCCAGACAGGTCGGGCTGCCGCCTCGCTGCATGTACCCCAGGATGGTTGCTCTGGTTTCCACACCCGTTGCTGCTTCAATTCTCTTCGCCATGGAAGTAGAATGACCGATACCTTCTGCATTGATGATCAGATGGTGAGTTTTGCCCTTTTTCCGGTTGTTGATAATATTGTTAATCAGCTGCTGCTCGTCATAGTCGTACTTTTCAGGAAGAAGGATATCCTCCGCGCCGGTGCCGACGCCGCACCACAGTGCGATATAACCGGCATTTCTGCCCATTACTTCGATAATACTGCAGCGTTCATGTGAAGATGAAGTATCCCTTACCTTATCGATTGCCTGCATCGCGGTATTGACTGCCGTGTCGAAACCGATCGTATATTCGGTACATGCAATATCCAGATCGATCGTGCCCGGCAGACCGATCGTATTGATCCCAAGTCTGGACATCGCCTGCGCACCTCTGTAAGAGCCGTCGCCGCCAATAACAACCAGACCGTCGATGCCGTGTCTGCGGCAGATCTCCGCGCCCTTTTTCTGTCCGGCTTCGGTCTTAAATTCCAGACAACGTGCGGTTCCCAGAATCGTACCGCCCTTCTGGATGGTATCCGAAACGCTGCGGGCATCCATATCTATGATTTCTTCATTTAACAGGCCCTGATAGCCTTTTTTAATGCCTTTTACTTTGACGCCGTTGCAAATCGCTTTCCGAACAACCGCACGGATTGCCGCATTCATACCCGGCGCATCTCCGCCGCTTGTAAGAACTCCAATTGTCTTTATCTTAGCTGCCATTGTTCCTCCTGTCTGCCGCTGCGGGCTGGACTTCAATCTTAAGATTTCAAAATCCGTAAAACCATTTTTTATTTTAATCGAAACGGGCTTTCTTTTCAATGGTTTTGTGAAACTTACATCAGCTTTACGTTTTCTTCTCCAAACAGCTCTTCCAGCTGCTTTAAAAGCGCCTCGTCCCCATGAACGGTCTGATTCGCCCCAAGCTGCTTCATCGCGCGCGGATTTTCCACATAAATCACCACGGTATCCTTGCCGTCAGAAGCTGCGATTGCCGAAAGCAGCTTTTTTTCCTGCTGCTGATAGGCTTCCATCGTCGGAAACTTAATCCAGAGCTTTTTGGGGATTTCGTCAAACGTCTGCACGGATTCACAGATCAGCTTTGCGTCTTTGTCCTCCTCTGCGGAAACGCGCCCCCGCAGGAGAACCTTTTCATCCTCCATCAGCTTGCTGCCGTACTGCTCATAGGTTTTCGGGAAAACGATAACTTCAATCGTTCCAACCAGATCCTCCACCTGTAAAAACGCCATCACCTTATCGTTTTTGGTATATTTGATCTTCTTTTCCTCGATAATTCCGCCGATAACCGCCTTTGCTCCGTCCTGAATATGGACGCTGTTTGTCTCCTCATCCAGCATAAAATCTGCCGTCGTATTAGAAATATTCCTGCGCCAGAGCTGCTCGTATTCCTGCAGTGGATGCCCGCTGACATACACACCGAGCACTTCTTTTTCAAAGGTCAGAAGAATTTCCTTCGAATATTCCCCGACATCCGGAAAGCGGATTTCATAGTTTTTCTTTTCCGACTCGTCCACCAGATCGAATAAGGAAAGCTGTCCCGCCATATTATTTTTCCGATTCTGCTGATTCTGATCCATCAGCTGCACAAATACGCTCATAAACTGCTTGCGTGTTCCCTCAAGGCTGTCGAATGCACCCGCTTTGATGAAGTTTTCCACGTTGCGCTTATTAACTTCCGTATCGGACATTCTGGATAGAAAATCCTGCAGGTTTTTGAACACGCCCCGCTGCTTCCGCTCTGCGATCACCGCGTCCGCAACCGGATGTCCTACACCCTTGATCGCAGTCAGTCCGTACCGGATTGATTTTCCCGATACCGAAAATCCCGGCTCTCCCTCGTTGATATCCGGCGGCAGAATCGCGATTCCCATCTGGCGGCAGACCAGAATGTATTCCGCCACTTTTCCGGGGTTATCGATTACAGAAGTCATTAGGGACGCCATAAATTCCACCGGATAATAATATTTCAGGTAAGCCGTCTGGTAAGCGACAACCGCGTAGCATGCAGCGTGGGACTTGTTGAACGCGTATTTTGCAAAATCCATCATTTCCGCGTAAATTTCCAGACCGACCTTTTCCGGAATGCCCCGGGCCACACAGCCGGGCACGCCCTCTTCGGGATTGCCGTAAACGAAATTCGCCCGTTCTTTTTCCATGACAGACTGCTTTTTCTTGCTCATCGCACGACGAACCAGGTCGCTTCGTCCCATCGTGTAGCCGCCAAGGTCGCGCACAATCTGCATAACCTGCTCCTGATACACGATACAGCCGTAGGTCGGAGACAGGATCGGTTCCAGCTCCGGACAGGAATAGGTGATTTCGTCATGATTGTTTTTTCCCTTAATATATTTGGGAATAAAGTCCATCGGCCCGGGACGGTACAGGGAAATACCCGCGATAATATCCTCCAGGTTCTGGGGCTTTAGCTCCTTCATGAAGCTTTTCATCCCGCCGCTTTCCAGCTGGAACACGCCATCCGTCCTGCCGGTGCAGAGCGAATCCAGCACTTTTTTATCGTTATAATCCAGATGCTCCATATCGAGCTTCACACCGGTGTCATGCTCAATCATCTTGACCGCGTGGTCGATTACTGTCAGGGTTCGAAGCCCCAGAAAGTCCATTTTTAACAGTCCGAGCTCTTCCAGCGTCGTCATCGTAAACTGCGTTGTGATCGAACCATCCGACCCCCGTGAAAGCGGTACAAAATGATCTGCCGCCTCCGGACAGATCACAACCCCTGCTGCGTGCATCGAGGTGTGGCGCGGCAATCCCTCCAGCCGTTTACTCATATCAATCAGCACGTGCACCTGTTCATCGCTCTCGTAGAGCTTGCGCAGCTCTGCGTTCATTGACAGTGCCTTATCAATCGTCATGTTCAGCTCGTTCGGAATCATTTTTGCAATCGAATCCACAAAGGAATACGGCAGATCCATGACACGCCCGACGTCGCGGATGACACCCTTTGCCGCCAGCGTACCGAATGTGACAATCTGCACAACCTTTTCTTTTCCATATTTGCGTCCGACATAATCGATGACCTCCTGTCTGCGTTCATAACAGAAGTCGATATCGATATCCGGCATGGAAACTCGTTCCGGGTTCAGGAAACGCTCAAACAGCAGGCTATAACGGATCGGATCAATATTCGTGATATGCAGGCAGTAGGAAACGATGCTTCCAGCTGCACTTCCACGTCCAGGTCCTACCGGAATACCGTTTTCTCTGGCATAGTTGATAAAATCCCACACGATCAGGAAATAGTCCACATATCCCATGCGCTTGATAATACCCAGCTCGTATTCCAGACGCTTCTGCAGCGTGCCGTCGTCCTCCGGATAGCGCTCTTTCATGCCGTCAGTGCACAGCTTGTTCAAATATCCCCAGGAATCATAGCCCTCCGGCACATCAAAATGCGGCAGCTTCGTCTTACCAAACTCGATTTCCACATGACAGCGGTCTGCAATTCGCTGTGTATTTTCCACTGCCTCCCACGCATAGGGAAACAGTCCCTTCATCTCTTCTTCGCTTTTGACGAAATACTGACCGCCCTCGTAACGCATCCGGTTTTCATCGGAAAGCTTTTTGCCGGTCTGGATACACAGAAGGATATCGTGGGGCTTTGCGTCCTCCGCATAGGTGTAGTGCACGTCGTTCGTGCATACTAACGGGATGTCCAGTTCTCGCGACATCTGTAAAAGCGCCATGTTTACGGTCTGCTGCTCCGGAATCCCATGATCCTGCAGTTCCAGGAAATAATTATCCTTCCCAAAAATCGACTGATACTTTAATGCGCATTTTTTTGCTTCCTCAGGCAGTCCTTTCTGGATATAGCGCGGCACTTCACCTGCCAGACACGCAGACAGCGCGATAATTCCCTCGTGAAATTCCTCCAGAACCTCCATATCGACTCGCGGCTTGTAATAGTACCCCTCCGTAAAACCGCGGCTGACGATTTTGCTCAGATTCGCGTAACCAGTATTATTTTCCGCCAGAAGCACCAGATGGTAATACCGGTCATCCCCGCCGGTAATCTCCCGGTCAAAACGGGAATTGGGCGCAACATAGACCTCACAGCCCAAAATCGGATTGATACCCTCTGCCCGCGCCGCACGGTAAAAATCGATCACACCGTACATTGCGCCATGGTCGGTAATCGCCGCAGCCGTCATGCCCAGCTCCTTGACTCGTTTTACATATTCTTTGATTTTATTGGAACCGTCCAGCAGGCTGTACTCTGTATGGACGTGCAAATGTGCAAATGCCATATTTTTGTAATTTCCTATTCTTGTTCTGTCTGAGTTTCCTTTGCTGTCCCATCGGGCGCAGAAAAGTCAAAGGCAGGGCTTTCTGTCCCGTTTTCTGACTTTTGCCCGCTCTTTGTTACAGACCTCGTGTCGATGCTGCCTGTCCGGTCGGATGCTGCCGCATTGTTTTCACTGATGCTGTCTGCTTCCCGGTCAGATACAGCGCTGTTTTGACTGACTGCGTTTTGTCCGGACACATCACCGCTTTCATGAACCTCTTTTACACTGCCTTCTCCGCTGTCTGTCAGTACAAGTCTGTCGTTTTCCACTTTCCATGTCTCGTACCAGCTTCCTTCCGCGTCCGAAAAGTTGACATGAATCCTATCGTTTTCCCCGGATAAAATCTGTATTTTCCCGGAATCTGATCCAACCTGCCGAAGGATACTCTTTAACACTGCTTTGCCGTTTTTATACTGTAACAGCTCTTTTTCACGGATTTCTTCTAATCGATACTCTGTCAGTGTGCGCAGGCTGATGTCATAATATCCCGGCGCGGCTTCTGTCCCGGCAGTCCATGCCATCAGATCGCCGTCATCATCCAGCTCAAAGTGCCCCATCTGTTTTAACAGGCGCACTGCTCCTTGCTCCTGCACGCCAAACAGCATGTCGCTGACGCCGGACACTTCGTAGCCACGATACAGCACAAAAGCGCTTCCCAGCTTTTCCAGCTCCTTAAAGGCAAAATTCTCTTCTTCCAAAGCTGCGCCGTCCGCGCCGACAAACCACAGGTCGCATACCGGCGCGCCGAACGCTCCGTCGTACCTGCCGATCGCCGCAAACGTTTCTTTTTTGCCGTTCCCATCGTAATCCGCCGTCTCTGCAAAACACAGCGCATCGTCCGGGTACTCCTGTACCTCCAGAATCTGTGCAACCGCTTGACCGACCGTCGCGCGGGCTGTTTTCTGCACTTTATTCAACCGGTTTTTCGCAAATTCGTTTGGAATATCCTCCAGGCTCTCCAGCGCTTCTTCCTGCTCCAATCTCGACGGGAAGAAAAATCCATCCCCGCTGATCGTCTCCGATGCTCTGGTCAGCTTTCCCTGATCCAGGCTGCTGATACACCAGCTGTACTTCGCAACCGCATGATCGATTCCTTCTTCCTGTCCGACCGACTGCCCGGCTTCTCTGCAGCGATAGGCAATTTTGTCCTCCCCAATTGCATAAAACCAATAGGTATATTCTGTATTTTCATCCGTCTGCGTATAGAACTGCTCTTCCAGCTTTTCTTTCCACGCCTGTGCCTCTTCATCCGAATCCTCTGCAGACACATACGCCAAATATTCCGACGCTGTCAGCTCCCGATACGAGCGCTCTGCAAATCCGTCCGCTGTTCTTTCATAATAAACAGGAACCGTCTCTTCTGCACTGTCCCATTCCGAAACCAGCGGATCGTACACAGTCTTCTCCGCAGGATAAAGCGTACAAACGCCGTCCTTTGTCGCTTCGATCGTCTCGGCATCCTCCAGAAGCTTTTCGCACTTTTGATCTTTTACCGTCCAGACAGCCGCCTGTTTTTTGCCGGAGACTTCCGTTTCCAGAATAACAAACGGATTCCCAATTCCCGTCACCTGCTGCAGTCCGGTTACGACGATTCCTTTTTCCAGAAGCCTTGCCGACTCGCCGTCATAATACCAGAGATCGCCGGAAATCCGCCCGCGCGCTGTCAACGGCGTGCTCTCAAACATCAGCAGAAAACTTTCATTTGCGTTGCTGTCATACTTCGCCATGTTCTGCAGGCAAAGCGTCTTGTCACCGTACTCCTTCTGCGAAAGAACTGCCGTCAGCGCTGCGTTTTCTGCGCGGCTTAAGCGGTCGTGTCCCGCCAGCTTACCGGTAAACGCATCCGATTTCTGCGCGTATGCTTCATAAACGGAGTCGGTCACTTCTGTCATCAGGGCCGGAATTTGAGGAGCTGTTGCTGCCGCAGATTCTGTAGCGGTGTCGGTCTGCGTTTCGCCGGTCGCAGGCATCTCGCTGTCTGCTGTTGCCGCGGTATCGCCGTGCTGCGCTTCTCCGCCGGTCGCTGTTGTGCCGCCCTGTATCTCGTCATCGGTCGCAGCGGCGCTATCCTGCACCTTATCATCGTTCGCTGCAGCGGTGCCGGTTCCTGTACTGACATTCTGTGTTTCACCTGCTACAGACGTCTCGCCCTCTGCTGTTGCCGCAGCATCGCTATCCTGCGCCATAGCGTCTGTTGTTTCCCCTTCCCAAAAGCTCTTTCCGGCTTGCTGCGCTCGCGCTGCATATTCACTGATATTCGGCGTGCAGCCTGAAAACAGCATCGTTGCCGCCATCAGGCATGCTGCTGTTACCTGTTTTCTTTTCATTCGTATCGATCCCCTTATTTTATGATGCCAGGGTCAAAAGGTCTAAGCCCACATGAGCTTGCTCATAGGT
>ENA-OPXX01000514-OPXX01000514.1-human-gut-metagenome-genome-assembly--contig:-NODE-514-length-35573-cov-9.310941_pt1 | contig 35573 bp, 33 predicted proteins | sample MGYA00241771_ERZ502046 | MGnify/ENA primary metagenome ERZ502046 (study PRJEB25962, sample SAMEA2042006) | human gut metagenome | biome: human gut; feature: human-associated habitat; material: faeces...
CCTCGCCCTGCCGATCCTGCACCTGCACGGCGCAGTAGGCGGTCAGATCATCGCCCCATTCGTTTTCCTGCACATAGTCTGCCGGGATATTGCAGACTTCAAAGGCCAGATAGCTGCCTGCTATGCTGCATCCGTAGGCGTTTTCGGGCACAGCCAGCTCCTCACCCGTGGCAAGGTCGATCACCCGGCAATCGCCTGCGGCGTGGTTGTTGCAGGGGGCGTAGGCCATCTGTTCCGGTGCGGTCAGGACCAGCAGGCTGCCGGTCAGGACGGCATCGTAGGCACGGTCAAAAGTCAAAATCTCCTTGCCGCTGCGGTCGCACAGGGCGGTTGCCCGCCCGGTGGGGGTGCCGGGGGCTGACCACTGCCGCAGATAGTACCGCACGGTGCCGGTCAGGGTATCCGGCACCAGATACACGGTCTCACTGCTGGCGGCCTGATACAACACGGTATTGCCGCAGAGCACGGTATTGCCGCCATTGGAGCCGTTGCTGTACAGGATGCGCAGCTTGCCGTCGTCCAGCGAAGCTGCAGCGGGGTCGGGCGCTTCCTCAGCCTGCGCGGGCTTGGAATCGGGCAGGGGCGAGGCCGGAGGCAGCAGGGAGCAGGAGGCCAGCAGCCCTGCCGCGGCAGACAGGCTGAGCACTGCACAGCCGATGCGGAGAACAGAACGTTTCATAAGCGTACCTCACAGGTTTGGCAGAATTTAACTTTCCTATCCTGATTATAATACGAATAAACCGGACGTTCAATTGCAATCGAACGTCCGGTTATGGTTACAGTTTTGTTACAGGGGTGCTTCAAGCCTTGGCAGCCTCAGCTTCGTCCATCCGCACCAGCTGACGCAGGAAGGGGAAGAGGAAGGGCACGGTGACAAAGAAGGTCAGCACATCGGCGATGGGCTGGCAGATCTCAACACCCAGCAGCCCAAAGGCCCGGGGCAGGGTGAGGATGAGCGGGATGAAGAACACGCCCTGACGGCAGCAGGCCAGAAAGGTGGCCCGGCCCGATTTTCCGATGGACTGGAACAGCATGTTGCCCGCCACGATCACGGGCTGCAGTAGCATGGCAAAGCACTGGTAGCGGAAGGCGGGCAGGGCCACGACGGTGACTTCGGGATCATCGCGGAAAAGGCGGATGAGGGTCTCGGCGTTGAACCAGCAGGCGGTGAGAATGACAGAGAGGAAGCAGAAGCTGGCTGCCATGGTGAACAGGCAGGCCTGCTGCACCCGGTGGTACTTTTTGGCACCATAGTTGAAGCCTGCCACCGGCTGAAAACCCTGACCGGTGCCGATGGCCACCGAGATGATGAACATGAAGATGCGGGAAACGATGCTCATACCGGCCACGGCAGCATCGCCATAGCCCCGGGCGGCGATGTTCAGCAGCATTCCGCCAATGCTGTTCAGGCCCTGACGGCCAAAGCTGGGCGCGCCGCCTGCAAGGATCTGCAAAAACTCGCGCGGCTCCCGGGTGACGGCGGAAAGCCGGAACTGGCTGACCGTTTTGCCCCGCAGGAACATATACAGCAGAATGCCAAAGCTGATTGTCTGGCTGAGGGCGGTGGCAATCCCGGCACCGGCAGTGCCCAGCCCTAAAGCGAACATGAACAGCGGGTCCAGCGCGATGTTCAAAAGCCCGCCGGTGACCAGCCCGACCATGGCAAGGTTCGCCTTGCCCTCATACCGCAGAATGTTGTTCATCACCAGACTGGAGATCATCAGCGGTGCGGCAAGCAGGATGGGGCGGGCGTAGGCGCAGGCGTGGGGCAGAATGGTTTCGGTGCTGCCCAGCAGCATCATGAAGTCCGGCAGGGTGGCAAGGCCGGCCACTGCCAGCACTACGCCAAAGGCCAGCGCTGTAAAAAAACTGGTGGAAGCAAAGCGGGTGGCGGCGTGGGTATCCTGACTGCCCAAGCGGCGGCTGATGATGGTGCCGGAGCCGTGCCCCAGCATAAAGCCCAGCGCCTGAATAATGGCCATCAGGCTGGAAACGACGCCCACCGCACCGGAAGCGCTGGTGGAGATGCGCCCCACAAAAAAGGTATCGGCCAGATTGTAGATGCTGGTGATCAGCATACTTAAAATGGTGGGCGCGGCCAGACTGAGGATCAGCCGGGGGATAGGGGTCTCGGTCATTTTATGATATTGCACCACAGTGCGGTCCTGCTGGGTCATGGGCAAATATCCTCCTTCAAAAACGAGAAAGCCGCCCCTTCCAGAGCGGCAGATAGTCCTGATAGAAACAGTATAACGCAGTTGCGGTAAAATGTCGAGAGGGAGAAAAACGGCCCTTTCTCCCCTGCGAAGGGGCGAAAAAGCAGGTGAAAACAGGGTGCTTTCTATATAAAGTGCTAAAGAATTGTCGAATTGCTTGTGAAAAATCACGATATGTGGTATTCTTTATAAGAAGGAATTGGAAAAATCTGTGCATTTTATGATTGGGAGGGATTTGTACATGAAATCCGTAGCACAAACTGTGATCGAAGCCGACCGCTTTTATACCATTGCCGCTCACACCGGCAACGTCATTCAGGCAGTGGAAGGCAGCAAGGACGGCGGCACTGTCCGTCTGGGCAAGTACGACCACAAGCCCGAACAGGAGTGGAGCTTTGTCCGCGAGGGCGATGGCGTGTACCGCATCCGCAACCGTGCTTCCGGCAAGTTACTGGATCTGACCATGACCGGCACCGCCAACGGCACCTGGCTGCACCTGTGGGAGGACGTGGGCGGCACGTCCCAGATGTGGAAGGTAGAGCACACCCCGGAGGGAACCGTGCGTCTGCGTTCTTCTTGGGCAGGCGGCAAGTGCGTGGACACCGTGGGCATGGGTGCCGAGGTGGGCGCTGTGCTGCAGATCTGGCAGGAAGTGCCCGGCGGTGGCGACCAGCTGTGGGTCATCTCTGAGGTAAAGGACCGCGTAAAGCGTGCCGCTAAGGCTGAGCAGGCAGCACCCGCTGCCGAGACGAAGTCCGCACCGGCCAAGGAAGCCGCTCCCGCCAAAAAGCCCGCAGCCCGCAAGCCCCGCACCACCAAGAAGGTGGAGGAGAAGTCCGCTGCAAAGGCCGCAGAGCCGGTCAAGGCAGAAAAGCCCGCCGTGAAGAAGGCCGCTAAGGCAAAGGCAGAGCCTGCTGCCCCCGCCGCAGAGGTGAAGGCTGCGCCCGCTGTGGAGACCAAGGCTGAGACTGCTGTCCCTGCAACTAAGGCCGCACCCGCTGCTGCAAAGCCCAAGGCAAAGCGTGCACCCTGCAAAAAGACCGTAAAGAAGTAAGAGATCATAAAACGCAAAAAAATCGGACAGATTTTTGCGTTTATAGAAGCTTTTTATGCAGCAGGGGCGGCGGTAGCATCGTCGCTCTGGGCGGCGCTCTGCACGAACTGCACGATGCTCTCGATGGTCTTGCGCAGCTGCACAAGGCTTTCCACGTCAGAGTCCTGCATCCGGGAGGTGGGAGCGGTTACCACGGTCTGGGCGGCAGTCACCGTGCCGGTCAGCTCTGCATGGATGTGGTGGGCGGGCACGTCCAGCAGGATGTGCACCTTGGGGGACAGGGTCTTGAGCAGACCCTGCTTTTCAATGCCCAGAATCAGCTGCGGCGCATCCTCACCGGCGGCGAGGTTCGGCAACTGAAGGTAGAAGTAGCCTTCTTTCGCGTTGGCGGGCTGCACGGTTTTTAGCTGCTTGAGATCCAGCTGGAAGTCATTCACCTGCTGCAAGCCGGTGGCGGCGGGGTCTACCCCCAGCAGGGTAGCCAGCTGGTTTTGGGAAATGTAGCTGCCCAGCGACCAGCCCGGCAGCAGCAGGCTTGCCAGCGGATATTCGGCAACAACCGTACTGCGCAGCTTGTTGTACAGCTGTCCGGCATCGTACAGGGTCTCTTCCTCGCTGATGTACATCCGGGTCAGAGGGGCATCGTTGACGGTGCTGGTGCCCGTTGGGTACAGCGCCAGCTGCACCGCCCGGGGGGTGTACTGGCCGGTCAGGCTGCCGGTGGTGCCGCCGAACTTGTCCAGCAGGGCGTAAAGGGCAGGGGGCTCTGCTTCGGTGGAGGTGATGGTGTAGTCCAGCGCAAAGCTGGCACCGCTCTGGAATGCCTTGATCTTGCGGCTGACGAAGCTGTACAGCACTGCCGCAGCCACCGCGCACACCAGAACCAGACACAGCAGAACGATCAGCGCCGCCCGCAGACCGGTGCGCTTTTTGTGGGAAGATGCCATGGGAAAACCTCTCCTTCCGGTAAAACGTATTTGTTTCAGCATAACGGAACTGCCCGCAAATGTCAAGCGCCGCAAACTGCGGACAAAACAAAAAACCTGAAACATTTCTGTTTCAGGTTTCTGGCGGAAAGATGGGGATTCGAACCCCAGAACGCTTTTGACACGTTACACGATTTCCAGTCGTGCGCCTTAGACCAACTCAGCCATCTTTCCACATCTTCTGTTCTGCCTTTGGGCGGGTGCCCTTGGCGCTCCACTATAATACCTGAAAGCAGGCTTTTTGTCAAGGATTTTTTTGAAAAAAATCAGACTTTTTTAAAAGTGACGAAAAAACGCGAGAAAGTATTCTGCCGCATGGATGGAAAGCACAAAAAGCCCTTGACGCACCCTTAAAATGGGTCTATATTGAGGGCAAAGAGCACTGCGGTGGGTCATTTTGTGCCGCAGCGGCGGGAAATATAAGGAGGATGCTTTTATGACTTATCCTGAAGTGCTTGCCAATGCCCGTACCTGCATTGGTCAATACTGCAAGGCCTGCCCGGTGTGCAACGGCGTGGCCTGTAAAAACCAGATCCCCGGCCCGGGTGCCAAGGGCGTGGGCGATACCGCGATCCGCAATTATAATAAGTGGGCGGACATCCGGGTGAACATGGATACCCTGTGCCCCGGCGGTGCACCGGACACTACGCTGGAGCTATTCGGCAAAAGCTTCCGCTATCCCTTCTTTGCAGGCCCTGTGGGCGCAGTGAACCTGCACTACTCCGATACCTACACCGATATGACCTATAACGATGTGCTGGTGCGCGCCTGCGCCGAAAACGGCATTGCTGCCTTTACTGGTGACGGCACCAACCCCACCGTGATGGAGATGGCTACCCGCGCCATCGGCGCTGCGGGCGGCTGCGGTGTGCCCACCATCAAGCCGTGGAACATCGACACCATCTGCGAGAAGATGGCACAGGCCAAGGCCAGCGGATGCTTTGCCGTGGCTATGGACGTGGATGCAGCGGGTCTGCCCTTCCTGAAGAACATGACCCCGCCCGCCGGCAGCAAGAGCGTGGAGGAGCTGGCCGAGATCGTGCAGCTGGCCGAGCGCCCCTTTATCGTCAAGGGCGTGATGACCGTCAAGGGCGCACTGAAGGCAAAGCAGGCCGGTGCCGCGGCTATCGTGGTGTCCAACCACGGCGGCCGCGTGCTGGACCAGTGTCCCGCCACCGCCGAGGTGCTGCCGGAGATCGCCGCAGCCCTCAAGGGCACCGACGTAAAGGTGCTGGTGGACGGCGGCATCCGCACCGGTGTGGATGTGTTCAAGGCGCTGGCGCTGGGCGCAGACGGCGTTTTGATCTGCCGCCCCTTCGTGACCGCTGTCTACGGCGGCGGCGCAGAGGGCGTGAAGTGCTACATCGACAAGCTGGCCGGGGAACTGGCCGACACCATGCAGATGTGCGGTGCCCATACGCTGGCCGAGATCACCCCGGATATGGTGCGGGTCTGAGGTTTCTATTATAAGTAACAAAAAGGAGATGCCCGGCAGGACATCTCCTTTTTTGTTACTTCAAAGTGCCGTCCAGCACCTGCTGGTAATACCACGGCTTCGGGGCGTGGAAGGTCTTGCCGCTGAGGAAGGCAAAGTCCGGCTGGGTGAAGCGGGGCATGGTCAGCTCCCATGCGCACAGCGCCTGATACTTCAGCTTCAGCTCGCGGTTGGCGCTGTTGTTGCCGTACTTGCTGTCGCCAAGGATGGGGCAGCCGATGCTGGCCATGTGGGCGCGGATCTGGTGGGTGCGGCCGGTGATGAGCTGCACCTTCAGCAGAGCCAGACGGCCGGAGACGGCGATGGTCTCGTACCGGGTCTCCACCTCCTTGGCACCGGGCTGCTTGTCCTCCACAATCTTCACAATGCCGCGGTCAGCGTCCTTCAGCAGATAGCCGCCCAAGGTGGCGTCCGGCGGCATAGGACGGCCAAAGGTGACGCAGAGGTAGGTCTTTTGCACCTCGCGGTTTTTGATGGCAGAAAGGAACAGCTCCTCAGCCTCCGGGGTCTTGGCAATGATCACAAGGCCGCTGGTGCCGGTGTCCAGCCGGTGGCACAAGGCGGGGGTGTACAGGTCGTTCTCTTTGTACTCGCCCTGCTTGTTCAGGTACAGCAGCGCGCGGTTCAGCAGAGTATCGTCCTCCGGGCCGTCCACCGCAACGCCGGCGGGCTTGTTCACGATCAGGATCTGCGGGCAGTCGTACACCACCTGCGCCGGGGTGCGGGCGTTCTTCCATGCAGGGCCTTCCACCCGGCGGTCGGCGTCCAGAACGTCGTCCAGAATGAACAGCTTGATCTCGTCGCCTGCCATCACGCGGGTGGAAAGCGGCTGTTTTTTGCCGTTCAGCTTGATCTTGTTCTCCCGCAGCGCCTTGTTCAGACGGCCGGGGGTCAGGGCGGGGTACTGTTGGGTCAGATAATTGTCCAGCCGGGTGGGGGCAAGACATTTTACTTTTAAAATTTTCACGGGAAATTCCTCTCTATCTTAAAATCAGTTGCAATAGAATGGGTTCTTGATTCGTTTTTATTGTAGCGGAACGGAAACGTTCCGTCAAGCAAGAGAAAGAAGGTTTTCGTATGAGATGGAACCATAAAATAGTGACACTTACTGTGCTTTTGGCTATTGGAATAACAATGGTGGGCTGTGGGGCGTCCAGTTCCACGGCTGGAAGCACAGCGGCTTCCACGGCAAGCACGACATCTTCGGAGGCGCAAAAAACGGAAGTACACCCAATGCAAGGTGTTTTACTGAGTGACCCACTTTCGGATGGCACTTATCACATCAGCTTTGAAAGCGATAAAGTATGGGTCGGTGAACGCAAGAATACCATCAACAATGCTGTTGTATACGACTATGACCGGTACACAGCCGCAGATATTGAAGCATTGAGCGAAGGAGATACCATTATAACACATCTAAACGGGACAGAAGAAATTACAGCCCTAACAGTGGAAAGCGTTGAGAGAGAAAACAACTATGTGACCATCAACGGTGGAATAGAAGAAGGTGGTATTGACTTATGCAAAGAGGATGACCACTACCGGACTCTGACATGGGATGATTTTCCCGCTTATTATGAAGTTGGAGTGGCTAAGCAACTTGTTATGGCAGACGATATCGAACTATCGGACGGTGCAGCAGACTTTGAAGCCGACCCAGTGATCGTAAAGGGAGATCGGACGGTTTGTGATGCAATGAGCAATGAAGAAGATGCTTATGGGTGGAATGCAGGAAACACGACCGTGACCATCCAAAACGGCGAGATAACCCGTGCAGACCGCATCTGGGTGCCGTAAATTTTGCTCAAAACCGTTGACAAACGTTTTGTGTATGTTATAATTTAGCTGTACGCAAAGGGACACTGTGTCTGCTTTGCGGAATGTAAAATTATGACAGATGGCAATGATGGGGTCAGAAATGCACACACCACCGTCCAGAGAGAGCGCCCACGGCTGTAAGGTGCTCCGGTCGGGATCATTTCGCGCCACCCCGGAGCTTCCGGCGAATGTAAACCGGACGCTGCGCAGCGTTAATGCGCCGAAAGCGGCAGGGGACACGTTATCCTTTGCAATTTGGGTGGTACCACGGAGTTTGATGCACAAGCAGCCTTCGTCCCTTTTGGGATGAGGGCTGTTTTTTGTTTTTTCTCCGTGCCGCCCCTCTGCCATAACAGCATAAAAACGGCGCCTGAGCGCCAAAGACGATTGAGGAGAGAAAGATCTATGCAATGGACCGGTTTGAATGAACTGCGCGAAAAGTACCTGAGCTTCTTTGAAAGCAAGGGTCATCTGCGTCTGGACAGCTTCCCCCTGGTACCCAAGAACGACCCCAGCCTGCTGCTGATCAACAGCGGCATGGCCCCCATGAAGAAGTGGTTTCTGGCACAGGAGGAGCCGCCCCGTCATCGCGTGACCACCTGCCAGAAGTGCATCCGCACCCCGGATATCGAGCGCGTGGGCATCACTGCCCGCCACGGTACCTTCTTTGAGATGCTGGGCAACTTCTCCTTCCAGGATTACTTCAAGGACGAGGTCATCCCTTGGGCTTGGGAGTTCCTGACCAGCGACGAGTGGATGGCCATCCCCAAGGACCGTCTGCACATCTCTGTCTATGAGGAGGACGACGAGGCCTACGATATCTGGACCAAGAAGGTTGGCATTGCCCCGGACCACATGGTGCGTCTGGGCAAGGAGGACAACTTCTGGGAGCACGGCTCCGGCCCGTGCGGCCCCTGCTCCGAGATCTACTTTGACCGCGGCCCCGAGTACGGCTGCGGCAAGCCGACCTGCGGCGTGGGCTGCGACTGCGACCGCTATATGGAGATCTGGAACCTCGTGTTCAGCCAGTTCGATGCCGACGGCAAGGGCCACTACGAGCGTCTGGCACGCCCCAACATTGATACCGGTATGGGCTTGGAGCGTCTGGCCTGCGTGATGCAGAACGTGGGCAACCTGTTCGAGGTGGATACCGTGCAGAGCGTGCTGCATCATGTGGAGCACATTGCAGGCAAGACCTACAAGCAGGACCCCAAGACCGATATCTCCATCCGCGTCATCACCGACCATATCCGCAGCTGCACCTTCATGGTGTCTGACGGCATCCTGCCCTCCAACGAGGGCCGCGGCTATGTGCTGCGCCGTCTGCTGCGCCGCGCTGCCCGCCACGGCCGGATGCTGGGCATCGACCACCCCTTCCTCGTGGATCTGGTGGAGACTGTCATCCAGTCCAGCGAGTCCGCTTACCCCGAGCTGCGTGAGCATGACGCCTATATCAAGAAGGTCATCGGCACCGAGGAAGCAAACTTTGCCCGCACCATCGATGCCGGCATGAACATCCTGAACAACATGATCGACCGTCTGGAGAAGGCACACCAGAAGCTGCTGAGCGGCATGGACGCCTTCAAGCTGAACGATACCTTCGGCTTCCCGCTGGATCTGACCAAGGAGATCGCCGCCGAGCAGGGTCTGGAGATCGACGAGGATGGCTTCCACGCAGAGATGAAGAAGCAGAAGGAGCGCGCCCGCGCTGAGCGTCTGAAGAAGAACATCTCCGGCTGGAGCGAGGATCTGTTCGGCGCACTGGAAGCCGAGCCCACCGTCTTTACCGGCTACGACACCCTGACCGACAAGGGCACCGTTGTGGCGCTGAGCGATGAAGAGACCCTGACCGATGCCATTGCCACCGACGAGGAGGCAAAGGACGGCGTGCTGGTGGTGCTGGATAAGACCCCCTTCTACGCAGAGATGGGCGGTCAGGCTGCCGACCATGGCGTGCTGAACGGCACCGAGTGCAGCCTGCGTGTGCTGGACGTGAAAAAGACCCCCAAGGGCTACTACGTCCACACCTGCGTGCTGGAGAGCGGCATCGTGAAGGTGGGCGATGTGCTGACCGCACAGGTGGACAAGGGCTACCGCATGGCCATTGCCCGCAACCACACCGCTACCCACCTGCTGCAGGCTGCCCTGCGTGAGGTGCTGGGCGACCATGTGCATCAGGCTGGTTCCTATCAGGATGCCTCCATCACCCACTTCGACTTTACCCACTTCAGCGCCGTGACCCCCGAGGAGCTGGCACGGGTGCAGAAGATCGTCAACGATAAGATCTTTGACTCCATGAATGTCACCGTGCAGGAGATGCCGGTCGAGGAAGCCAAGAAGCTGGGCGCAATGGCTCTGTTTGGCGAAAAGTACGGCAAGGTGGTCCGCGTGGTGGATATCGAGGGCTGGTCTACCGAGTTCTGCGGCGGCACCCATGTCAAGAACACCGCCCAGATCGGCGGCTTCAAGATCGTCAGCGAGTCCTCTGTGGCTGCATCCGCCGTATCGAAGCTGTCACCGGCCGCAACCTGCTGATCCGTGCAAACCTGCAGGAGGCTATGCTGCATGATGTGGCGAACACCCTCAAGGCCAACAACGTGGCTTCTCTGCCCGCCCGTGCCGAGGCTGTGATGGCCGAGAACAAGGCCATGAGCCGCGAGCTGGAGGAGATGAAGGCAAAGATCGCCGCTTCCAAGGTGGACAGCCTGTTCGACAATGCCGAGGAAGCAGACGGCGTGAAGATCGCTTCTGCATACTTTACCGGTACCACCGGCGACACCCTGCGCGGTATGTGCGACAGCATCCGCGACAAGGCCGTGAACCCCGTGGTGGCTGTTCTGGTGGGCAAGGCCGAGGATAAGATCACCATGGCCGTTACCGTGAATAAGCTGGCACAGGAAAAGGGTCTCAAGGCCGGTGTGCTGGTCAAGGAGCTGTCCGCTATCGCAGGCGGCAAGGGCGGCGGTAAGCCGGACTTTGCAATGGCAGGTCTGAAGGACGAGACCAAGATCGATGAAGCACTGGCTGCTGTGAGCGCCATCGTCAAGAAGGCTCTGGGCTAAAAAGGATCCATGTCCCCGCCCGGTGCCGGATGCGCGCCGGGGCGGCGGGCTTTTGTAGAAGCAGGAAGGAGTGTTCCCCATGGAAGATTGTCTGTTTTGCATGATCGCAGAGGGCAAGATCCCCTCTAAAAAGCTGTACGAGGATGACCAGGTGGTGGCATTCTACGACATCAACCCGCAGGCAAAGGTGCATTTCCTTGTGGTCCCCCGCAAGCACATCTCCTCTGCCGCTGCGCTGACTGAAGAGGATGCCGCCCTGCTGGGCCACATCTTCACCGTCATCGCAAAGCTGGCCAAGGAGCAGGGGCTGGAAAACGGCTACCGCATCATCTCCAACGTGGGCGAGGACGCAGGCCAGACCGTGAAGCATCTGCATTTCCATGTTCTGGGCGGCGAAAAACTGCCTGTCTGATTCCAATACGAAAGGGAGATTTTGATTATGGCTGAAACTTATACCCTGCACGTTGCAGGCCTGACCCGTGAGCTGACCATCTGCAAGGTGAACGACCACATGGACATTGCCGCTTTCATCATGCTGGGTGATGCCGAGCTGACCGTGGCCGCCGCTGCGGAGCTGCTGAAGAAGTGCCCGGATTTTGATATCCTGCTCACCGCCGAGGCCAAGGGCATCCCGCTAGCACACGAGATGAGCCGCCAGAGCGGCAAGCCCTATATCTGCGCCCGTAAGGGTGTCAAGCTGTATATGCCGGACCCCGTTGTGGTGGAGGACCAGTCCATTACCACTGCCGGTAAGCAGAAGCTGGTCATCGACCGCAAAGAGCTGGAAAAAATGAGCGGCAAGCGGGTGCTGGTGGTGGACGATGTCATCTCCACCGGCGGCTCTCTGAAGGCGCTGGATGCGCTGGCTGAAAAGACCCAGTGCACCATCGTGGGTCAGGCCGCTGTTCTGGCCGAGGGCGACGCTTCTGAGCGCAAGGATATCATCTTCCTTGAGCCGCTGCCCCTGTTCTTCCACTAAGCTGGGATGCGCCGCCCGCTCTGCGCGTTCTGCGCCGGAATGATGGGCCTTAGTTTCCTGTGGACTTTTTTGCCGCAAACGGAGCTTTCTATGCCGTTTGCGGCATTTTTTGTCGCTTTTTCGCTGCTGCTTTGCATCCCGGATGGCAGCCGCAAGCTGGCGGTCTGCCTGCTGTTGGGTGCACTGGCAGGGCTTTGCGCGGTGCATACCACGAGCGCCCGGCTGGAGCGTACCCGGGCAAATTACGCTGGGCGCACCGTGCTGCTGACCGCCGAGGTGGAGCGCGCGGACAGCACCTATTTTTCGGACACCGTGGACGCGACCCTGTGGGTGGAAAGTGTGAACGGCAGACGTGCGGGCTTCCGCATCACCTGTGCAGAACTGCCCGCCTGCGCGGCAGGGCAGCGGGTGCAGGGCTGGTTCACGCTGCAACAACCGGACATAGAAGAACGGACGGCGCAGTACGCGGATGGCATCGCCTTGCAGGCAGAGCCGTTGGCAGAAAAGCCGCAGCTTACCGTGCTGGGCGAGAGCGGCAGCTTCCGCGCCCGCACCCACCGCTTGCAGCAAAAACTGAGCGAGAGCCTGCGCCGGGAGATGCACCGGGACACCGGCGGCGTGCTGGCTGCCATGACGGTGGGGGACCGCAGCGGGCTTTCGGCAAAGATGCGCAGCGCCTACCGGGGCGCAGGACTTTCCCATGTGCTGGTGGTCAGCGGTATGCACGTTTCCATCCTGTGCGGGGATATCCTGAGCGTGCTGCTGCCCTATCGCTGGGAGCAGAGCTACCGCCGCCGCAGACGGCGCACGGTCTGGAAAAGTCTGCTGGCGCTGGTGCTGATGGGGGTGACTGGCTTTACACCCTCGGTGCGCCGCGCCGCCGTGGCGGTGTGGGTCAGCGCCTTGGGTGTGTGGGTATGGGGCCCGGCGGATACTCTCACCTCGCTGGCGGCGGCAGGCATCCTGATGACCGCCGTCAACAGCTATGCGGTGTGGGATATCGGTTTTGAGCTTTCCTTTGCAGCAGTGGCGGGCACGGTGGCGGGTTCTGCCTGCATCCGCCGGATGCGGGATGCCCACGACAGACGCTTTTGGATCAAAGCCGGGGAGAACCTGCAAAAGCCGGTCAGGCGCCCGTGGTTTAATAGGCTGCCGGAGCGTTTGCAGGGTCTTGCAGAGAGCGCCTGCATTGCCGCCTGCGCCTCGGCGGCTACCTTCCCGGTGCTGGTGCTGCGGGGGCTGAGCGTCAGCGTGTGGGCGATGGTCTCCAGCATTGCGGTGCTGTGGATGGTGCAGCCGCTGCTTTTGCTGGGGCTGGCAGTGGCTTTTGCGGGGCTGGTGCCGTGGCTGGCACCGGTGCACGGGGCGCTCTCCCGCGCGGCAGACCTGCTCACCGGCCTATTGAACGGCTGGGCGGTCTGGCTCTGCACAAAGCCCGGGGCGTCCATCTACTTTGATACCGCCTACGCGGCGCTGGTCTGTCTGCTGCTGTGCGGGCTTGGGGTGCTGGCTTTCCGTTGGCGGGTGCGTCTGCGGGTGGCTCTGCCGGGCATTCTGCTGGCAGCAGCGGTGGGCATCGGGCTGGGGAACGCCCTCAGCCGGGATGTGGTGCACATTGACCTTGTGGGCAGTGCACAGGCACCTGCGGTAGTGATTGCCCAGAACGACCGGGCAGTGGTGCTGTTCCGGGGCGGCAGCGCCGCCCAGCGTGCGGTGGAAAACCAGCTGGCACGGCGGGGCGTGCGCACCGTGGAGCTGGTGGCAGACCTGCGCATGAACGCAAAAACCGCCTGCACCCTGCCCGCGCAGCAGGGCATCCGGGCAGAGCGTCTGCCGGTGAACACAGCACGCAAACTGCGCTGCACTCCGGCGGCGGTGGAGCTGCTGCGCACCCGGGAAGGGTGTCTGGTACGGCTGAGCATCGGCAACCGACAGTTTGTAACTTTAAGCGGCAGGGCAGAGCTGGCGCAGCCGCTGCAAACGGAGTGGCTGATCGCTACGCCGAAAAAGCCGGAGACGGTACAGTACCAAAAACTGCTGGCGCTGCGCCGTTACAGCTGGATGGCACCGGAAACGCAGTACACCGCCTCCCTCAGCCTGCGCCGCACCGGCGGCGAAAGGCTAGGGTAGCGCTTTGCAATCCGGGCCGAGTGTGGTACAATACAAGGAGCATTTTATAACAGGAAAGGGGCATTTGCATGGCCACGGAAGCAAAACTCCGGCAGCTGGCCGACAAGGGCTGCCCGGTCTACTATTTTTATTCCAGCGAGCGGTATCTGGTGCGGCAGGCGGTAGCGGCGGCGGTGCGGGTGCTGTCGGCAGACAGCGACGAGGACGCTACCATCCTGGACGGTGCCGCCCCGGAGCTGGAACAGCTTATCATGGCAGCGGGCACCATCTCCTTTTTTGGCACCCGGCGCGTGGTGGTGCTGCCGGAACTCGACCCCGCCGCCTACGGCAGCAAGGACTTGGACGAACTGTGCAGCACCCTTTCCAGCTTGGAAAACGCTGTGGCGGTGCTGGGCAGTGTGTTCCCGCTGGAGCGCAGCAAGCTCAAGCTGGGCAAGCAGGCGCAAAAGCTGCAGGCCCAGTGCAAGGCCATTGGCTACACGGAAGAACTGGCAAAGCCCCGCCCCTTTGAACTGAAAAATTTGATGATGGAGCGCGCAAAGGCGCAGGGCGCAACTCTGCCGGACGGCGCAGCCACCGCATTGCTGGAGCGCTGCGGCGAGGACCCCTTTCTGCTGGAAAACGAAGTGGACAAGCTCTGTGCCCTGTCCGGCTACCAGACCGTGAGCGCCTCCATGGTGGCAGAGATGGGCACGGTGAGCCTTGATGCAGACGTGTTCGAGATGATCCGCATGATCACTGCCAAAAACGCCACCGGAGCCTGCAAAAAGCTGCAGACCCTGCTGCGGCTGCAGCAGGAGCCCATTGCCATTACAGCAGCCATGATCGGCAGTTATGTGGATCTGTACCGGGTAAAGCTTGGGGCGGCAAAGCGGAAAAATTACAGTGCGGTGCACAAGGATTTTGGCTATAAGGGCAGCGACTACCGGCTGAAGCGCTCGGCAGAGACTGCCGCCCACTACACCCTGCCCCAGCTGGAAGCCTGCTTGCAGGTGCTGCTGGAGCTGGATCAGAGCCTGAAAAGCCAGCCTGTGGCGGCGCAGACACTGCTGGAAACAGCACTGTGCCGTCTGGCGCTGGCGGGGAGTGGAAGATGATGCAAAGCGAGATGATCCATACCGACCGGGTGCTGATCGTGGAGGGCAAATACGACGCCGTCCGTCTGGCGCACCTGACCGATGCCATGATCCTGCTGACGGACGGTTTTGGCATTTATAAAGACAAACAGCGCCAGCAGCTGTTCCGGGCGCTGGCGCAGAAAAACGGCCTGATCTTACTCACGGATTCGGACGCGGCAGGCTTCCGCATCCGCAATTACATCACCAACATGGTGGGTGCGCAGAACGTGGTGCAGGCCTATGTGCCCGCCATCCACGGCAAGGAAAAGCGCAAGGCGCAGCCCGGCAAGGAGGGCTTACTGGGGGTAGAGGGCGTGGACGATGCCCTTGTGCGGCAGGCTCTGCTGGACGCCTTGGGTGCGGAAGCCGGTGCCGCGCCGGTGCGTCCGGCAGGGCGGCAGATCACCTACACCGATCTGTACGAGTGGGGGCTTTCCGGCAAGCCCGGCAGTGCCGAGCGCAAGGCCAGACTCTTGAATGCGCTGGGGCTGCCGCCGCGCCTTTCCAAAAAGGAACTGGTGGAGGCTTTCAACTGCCTGTACACTTTTGAACAACTGGACGAGTTGCAGTTGAAAATTTTGCAGGAGTAAAAACCTAGCCGTTTTTACCCCACGCCTGCCGCAGCAGTTCCAGCGCATGGGTCTCCAGCCGGGAAACATAGCTGCGGCTGATGCCCAGCAGCCCGGCGGTCTCCAGCTGGGTCAGGGGTGGCTGCCCTGCCAGCCCGTACCGCAGCAGTAAGATCTGCCGCTCCCGGGCGGGCAGCGTGTCCAGCAGCTTCCGCAGCCGCCGGACATCCTCCTGCCGCTCACAGCTGTCCTCCATGCAAAAGCCGTCCTGTATCACGTCTGCTAAGGTCAGAGCCGAGTCTCCGTCTGCCTCCAAAGCTTCCTGCAGAGAGACGGTCTGCCCGTTCTTGCGCTCCCGCCGGAACTGCATACGGATCTCGTTTTCAATGCAGCGGCTTGCATAAGTGGAAAAACGCGCCTTGCGTGTGGCATCAAAGGTATCTACCGCTTTCATCAGCCCGATGGTGCCGATGGAAACAAGATCCTCCTGATCGCCCGGCAGGGCGTAATATTTTTTTACGATGTGCGCCACCAGCCGCAGATTGTGGCGGATCAGCTTTTCCCGGGCGGCGGCATCTCCGGCGCGCAGGGCACTGAAGGCGGCAGCTTCCTCCCGGGCTGTGAGCGGACGCGGAAAGCAGCCGCTTTCCAGATGGAGCGCCAGAAACAGAAATTTTGTGGCGAAAAATTGCAGTAAGGTCAGCAGCACACGATATCCCTCCCGGTACATAGTTGTTAGATTGTATGAGCCGGGGCGTGGATAGTTGCCGGAAAAGCCTTTTGTGCGCGGTATCTTTTCCGCAGGGGAAAAGCGTGGTATACTGAGGGCGGCAAGTCGAAATTTAAAGCAACAGCGAGTTGCTTGCTTAATAAGATATATTCGTATAGGATATATTCATGATAGAACAATTAAGGAGGCAATTATCGATATGGATACAAAGACTATTTTACTCGAATTGAGAACGCAAAAAGGTCTATCGCAGGATGAGCTTGCAGAAAAAATCTTTGTTTCAAGACAAGCGGTATCACGTTGGGAAAACGGTGAAACCATTCCAAACACGGAAACATTGAAATTACTGTCGAAATTTTTTGATGTTTCTATCAACACTCTGTTAGGTTCTCCAAGGCAACTGATTTGTCAATGCTGCGGTATGCCACTTGATGATTCCACAATCAGCAAAGAAACTGATGGTGCTTTCAATGAGGAATACTGCAAATGGTGCTACACGGATGGCGAATTCAAATATTCTAGTAAAGAGCAGTTGATTGATTTTTGTGTGGAACATATGGCAAATGAAAATTGGCCTGCAGAACAGGTTCGGGCGCATATGGAAACAGTTATACCGAAACTCAATCATTGGAAATAATACATAGTATCAAATTCCAGTTTGTCGGGCAAACAAATCATTCTGTACCCTTCAGCGGACGACACTAAAACGGTCGGCCGCTTTTTTTATACCCACGCAGCAGGGGCGAACCGCCCGAAAAACTGCCCATGGCGGCGTATGGAAGAGTCAACGAGTCAATAACTCAAAATGATTCCGTTTGGTGACCAGCAGCCCTTCCTTTTGCAGCTTGGAAAGCTCTGCCGACATGGCAGCGCGCTCCACGCAGAGAAAATCCGCCAACTGCTGACGGTCAAAGGGAATGTCAAAGGAGAGGGAGGACTGCCGGATGGACTCGGCAGACAGGTAGGACAGCAGCTTTTCCCGGGTGGTCCGCTTGCTGACATGGGTGATTTTATCGTTAAAAAGCAATATTTTGTTTGCCAGAACACTGACCAGATTGCGGATGAGCTTCTGGTGATGGTCGCAGGCGGTGGGGCAGGCGGTGAGCAGCCGCTTGACGTTGAGCAGCAGGATCTCGCAATCCTCCTCTGCCACCACGCTGATGTTCAGGATGGCACCGGGAGTGGCGGCGTAAGGCTCGCCGAAAAAATCTCCGGTGTTGCACTTGGACAGGATGTTGCGGTGTCCCCAAAGGTCCTCCTGAATCACAAGGGTAGAGCCGGACAGCATAAGTCCCATGACCTCTGTGGAATCTCCGGCACGGAAGATATAGGAGCCCCGGGGCCGGGTGATTTTTGTTGCACTGACGCAGTGCAGAATGGACAAGATCTCATCGTTGGTAAGCCCGGTAAAGAAGGGGCAGTTCCGCAGAACAGGAAGATATTTTTGCATAAAAGTTCTCCTTGTTGGAATTCAAACATACAAGATGGCTTTAGTATACTATAATAAGGCTGCAAATGCAAAAACACCCACAACAGGAGAGTATAGATATGATTCGGAAGATCATCCATATTGACGAAGAAAAATGCAACGGCTGCGGGCTGTGCGCAACCGCCTGCCATGAAGGTGCCATCGATATCATCAACGGCAAAGCAAAGCTGGTGCGGGAAAATTTCTGCGATGGCTTTGGCGACTGCCTGCCGGGCTGCCCCACCGGAGCCATCACCTTTGAAGAGCGGGAAGCCCCTGCCTACGACGAGACGGCGGTGCAGGAGAACAAAAAGAAGAAGGAATTGCAGGAGAAGATGAAGCACCTCCACGAGGGCGGCTGCCCCGGCTCCCGGATGCGGATGCTGGAACAGCCGGAGGCCGCCGAAAGCGTGTCTTCTGCCCCTGTGCAGTCCGTTTCCCGTCTGCGCAACTGGCCGGTGCAGATCAAGCTGGCACCTGTCCATGCGCCCTACTTTGAGGGCGCAAAGCTCCTGATCGCAGCGGACTGCACGGCCTATGCCTACGCCAATTTCCATCAGGAGTTCATGCGTGGTAAGGTGACCCTCATCGGCTGCCCGAAGCTGGACGCTGTGGATTACAGCGAAAAGCTTACCGAGATCCTGCGCAATAACGACATCCAGAGCGTGACCATCCTCCGCATGGAGGTGCCCTGCTGCGGCGGCTTGGAGATGGCGGCAAAAAAGGCACTGCAGACCAGCGGAAAGTTCATTCCGTGGCAGGTGGTCACCATCTCCATTGATGGTAAAATTCTGGATTAAGCAAATAGAGAGGAACTCAAGATGGAACATAAAATGTTTTGTTTTCAGTGCGAGCAGACAGCGTCCTGCACCGGCTGCACCGGAAAAGCGGGAGTATGCGGCAAGAGCGCCGATGTCGCACAGCTTCAGGACGAACTGACCGGCGCTCTGGTTGGACTGTCCAGAGCCACGGACGGCGGTATGCAGGCAACGCCAGAGATGTGGCGGCTGATGATCGAGGGACTTTTCACCACAGTCACCAATGTGAACTTCAACGAAAATACGATTCGGGAACTGATCGGCCGGGTACATGCCGAAAAGGCGCGGCTGGCACCCGACTGCGCAGGCTGCGCTGCCCCTTGCGGACGCACCAGCGACTACGACATGAACCTGCTCTGGAGCGCCGATGAGGATATCCGAAGCCTGAAATCTCTTATTCTCTTTGGCGTGCGCGGCATGGCAGCTTATGCACATCACGCCATGGTCTTGGGGTATACCGATGATGAGGTGAACCGCTTCTTTGCCAAGGCGCTCTTCGCCATTGGCGAGGACTGGGGCATGGAGGAACTGCTGCCTATCGTGATGGAGGTTGGCGAGAAAAACCTCAAGTGCATGGCGCTTCTGGATAAGGCCAACACCGAAAGCTACGGAACGCCCGTGCCTGTTACCGTTCCGCTGACCGTGGAAAAGGGACCGTTCATCGTCGTCTCTGGCCATGACCTCCACGACCTGAAGCTGCTGCTGGAGCAGACTGAGGGGAAAGGCATCAACATCTACACCCATGGCGAAATGCTGCCCGCTCACGGCTATCCTGAACTGAAAAAGTATTCCCATCTCAAGGGCAATTTCGGCACGGCATGGCAAAATCAGCAGAAAGAGTTTGCAGAACTTCCTGCGCCGGTGCTGTTCACCACCAACTGTCTGATGCCGCCCAAAGCAAGCTATGCCGACCGGGTGTTCACCACGTCGGTGGTATCTTACCCCGAAATGATGCACATCGGAGCAGACAAGGACTTCGCCCCGGTGATCGAAAAGGCTTTGGAGTTGGGCGGTTATTCCGAGGATAAAGCCTTCACCGGCATCAACGGCGGCAGCACGGTTATGACTGGTTTTGCCCGTGGTACGGTGCTTGGAGTGGCAGATCAGGTCATTGAGGCGGTCAAGTCTGGCGCGATCCGGCACTTCTTTCTGGTTGCCGGCTGCGACGGCGCACGCCCCGGCCGCAATTACTACACGGAGTTTGTAAAGCAGACGCCCGCCGATACCGTAGTGCTGACCCTTGCCTGCGGCAAATACCGCTTCAACGACCTTGACCTTGGTACCATCGGCGGCCTGCCCCGCCTGATGGATGTCGGACAGTGCAACGATGCTTACAGCGCCATCCAGATCGCTGTTGCCCTTGCGGATGCTTTCGGCTGCGGTGTGAATGACCTGCCACTGTCCATGGTGCTCTCCTGGTACGAGCAGAAGGCAGTGTGCATCCTGCTGACGCTGCTGTATCTGGGCATTAAGAATATCCGTCTTGGTCCTACGCTGCCAGCATTCATTTCACCGAACATCCTTAACTTTCTGGTGGAAAACTATGGCATCGCGCCGATTACAACGCCGGAAGAAGATTTGAAAGCATTGTTGAAATGATAATGATGACCATTGCACAGATCATGGAAAAGATGATCGCCTTTTCCGAGGGGAACATTCACGATATCACGCACCTGAGCTGCGTGTGGACTTATGCCAAGACCATCGGTGAACTGGAAGGGCTGGACGCAGAGACCCAGTTTATTCTGGAAGTGGCGGCGATCACCCACGACATTGCCTGTCCGCTCTGCCGCAAGAAATACGGCAACACCAACGGCAGCTATCAGGAGCAGGAGGGTGACCCGCTGGTGCGGGCGTTTCTGACAGATACCGGCATGACGACTGCACAAATTGATAGGGTGGCTTATCTGGTGGGGCACCACCACAGCCCGGCGCAGATCGACGGCATCGACTACCAGATTCTGATCGAAGCGGATTATATCGTCAATGCATCCGAAAGCGGGTACAGCCGGCAGGCGATTCAATCTTTTATGGAGCATACCATGAAAACGGCGGCAGGCATCCGACTGACGAAAACGGTGTTTGGCGTATAAAGGAAAAGCTTGCCGCAAAACACAAAAAAATAGATTCTATAGCGAGTGATCTGAAAAGGTCGCTCGCTTTTTCTTTACCATGAACTTGAAGGGAGGAACGCTATGCCAAGCAAAACCGAAGAATATCTTGCCCTTGCCCAGCGCCCCGATGCCACCGCCTGCGCCGACTACGATGTTTGGAACAACCGAATGAACCGTTATGTGCATCGGGGTGCCAAGGGCATCGCCCTGCTGGATGAATCCAGCGGATTCCCGCGCCTGCACTACGTTTTCAATGTGTCGGATACGGGTGTGCGCCGTAATTCCCGTGACCCCGACCTGTGGCAGTACAAGGAATACTCTTACTTGTCAATCTGCTGTAGAAAATTACCCAAGTTTGGGTAAAATTGACAAAGTGAAAAAGAAATCCGTTTCTATCTTGACACTCCACAAAGAATGTGGTATTGTAGTCAAGCATAAAATAAGTTGTTCTTCAAGTGCTTAATTTGTTTGTGCCTTACAAAAAAGAAAATTGTACGTGAGCAGCGTCGTTGGATTGTTACCGTTTGGCGGGCTAGACCAACTCTGCATAGCACAAGCCGAAAGCGTGTTTCAGCCTTCGGTATGTTTGCTGTGTCGAGAGTGGTCTTTTTTTATTGCCTTTTTCAACCTGAGGAGGAGAAACAATGCAATATACCGTCAAAAAACCGATCAACAACAACATTCTGCGCGTGGTGGACCCCACGGGCTGTGAGCTGATCGTCACCGGGCGCGGTCTGGGCTTTGGCGTTAAGCCTGGCTATAAAATCGAGGCTGAAACCGTGGAGCGCAGCTACCGCATGACCAGCCCTGCCGTGCAGCAGAAGTTGGTGGAACTTCTGGAACAGATCCCGTATGAGCATCTGCTGCTCACCGACGAGCTGGTGGCAATGATCCGCAGCCGGGTGAACTACCCGCTGAACGAAAGCCTGCTCATCACGCTGGCCGACCACATCAGCTTTGCCATTCAGCGCAGCGAACAGGGAATTCGCTTTTCCAACCCGCTGATGGCTCCCATTCGGGAATTCTACCCGGAAGAGTATCGCCTTGGTATGGAGTGCCTTGCCACCATCCGCCAGCGCTGCCATGCAGCCCTTTCGGACGACGAGGGCGGCTTCATTGCGCTGCACATCGTCAACGCAGAGCTCAACACCACCATGAGCGTGGTGAACGATGTCACCCGCTTTGTGGATGGCTGCGTGCAGGTAGTGGAATACTTTTACAACTGCCATTTTGACCGGGATGCACTGGATTTCAGCCGCTTTACAGTGCATTTGCGCTTTTTTGCGCAGCGCGTATTTCAAGGAAAACAGGAGCAGGAAAACGATACCCACGACGAAGTGTTCCGCGCCCTGATCGCCCGCAATTGCAGCGAACACTACAAATGCGCCTGCTGCATTGCGGAGTATGTGCGCAACACCTGGCACAAGGAGCTTTCGGACGAAGAACTGGTGTTCCTTACGATCCATCTGAAACGGATCCGGATGGGGAAATAAGTTTTCTTGCTTCACCTTTGATTCTCCACAGGTTTTTCCTGTGTGGATATATATGCTGGATACGAACTTGAGAAAAGGAGAACTGAAGATGAAAGACAAGATCTTTGGCGTGCTGCAGCGCGTGGGACGCAGCTTTATGCTGCCCATTGCACTGCTGCCTGTAGCGGGCCTGCTGCTGGGTATCGGCAGCTCGTTCACCAACGAAACCATGCTGGCGGCCTATGGCCTGAACAGCGTCATCCACCCCGGTACCCTGATCTACACCGTTCTGGACGTGATGAGCCAGACCGGCAGCGCAGTGTTCAACAATCTGGCGCTGCTGTTCGCCATGGGCGTGGCCATCGGCATGGCTCGCAAGGAAAAAGAGGTGGCCGCCCTGTCCGGTGCAGTGGCCTATATCATTATGAATACAGCCATTCAAGCCATGATCAATGCGGCAGGCGGCGTAGAAGCGATGCCTGCCAACTCCACCACCACCATGCTGGGCATCACCACCCTGCAAATGGGTGTGTTCGGCGGCATCGTGGTCGGTCTGGGCGTGGCGGCGCTGCACAACAAGTTCTATAAGATCGAGCTGCCGCAGGTGCTGGCCTTCTTCGGCGGCACCCGCTTTGTGCCCATCGTCAGTTCTATTGTGTATCTGGTGGTCGGCATTGCCATGTTCTATATCTGGCCGGTGGTGCAGAGCGGTATTGCCGCGCTGGGTGCACTGGTGCTGGCTTCCGGCTACGCAGGCACCTTTATTTACGGCCTGCTGGAGCGTGCGCTGATTCCCTTTGGACTGCATCATGTGTTCTATATGCCGTTCTGGCAGACCGCTGTGGGCGGCACCGCCATCATCGATGGCGTCACTGTGACCGGCGCACAGAACATCTTCTTTGCCGAGCTGGCTTCCAAGTCCACCACTGTGTTCTCGGTCAGCGCTACCCGTTTCATGGCCGGTAAGTTCCCCTTTATGATGTTCGGTCTGCCCGGCGCGGCGCTGGCGATGTACCAGTGCGCCAAGCCGGAAAAGAAAAAGGTTGCAGGCGGCCTGCTGCTGTCTGCTGCGTTGACGGCTTTCCTCACCGGCATCACCGAGCCGCTGGAATTTACCTTTATCTTTGTGGCACTGCCCATGTACGCAGTGCACTGCGTGCTGGCCGGTCTGTCCTTCATGTTGATGCACATTCTGAATGTGGGCGTGGGCATGACCTTCTCCGGCGGTCTCATCGACTTGGTGCTGTTCGGTGCGATGCAGGGCAACGCCAAGACCCACTGGGTGTGGGTGGTCGTGGTCGGTGCGGTGTACTTTGTACTGTACTACATCATTTTCCGCTTTATGATCTCCAAGTTTGACTACAAGACCCCGGGTCGCGATGATGCCGAGGAAGTCAAGCTGTACACCCGTGCGGACGTGAATGCCCGCAGTGCCGCTTCCGGCAGCACCGCCCCCGCAGGGGATGATCCGGTCAGCGCCCTGATCGTAGAAGGTCTGGGCGGTGCCGCTAATCTGTCCGACGTGGACTGCTGTGCCACCCGTCTGCGCTGCACCGTCAAGGACACGGCACTGGTCAAACAGGATGTGCTCAAGGCCTCCGGTGCCTCCGGCGTGATCTGCAAGGGCAACGGTGTGCAGGTGGTGTACGGCCCTAAGGTAGCCGTCATCAAGGCAAAGCTGGAAGATTATCTGGAAAATGCACCTAAGACCCCGGCGGCGACCGCAACACCCGCCCCGGCGGCCCCCGCAGCAAAGGATACCGTGCTGTCTGCCTGCCTGAACGGCACTGTAGTGCCGCTGGCCGATGTGAAGGATGAAGCCTTTGCCAGCGGTGCACTGGGAGACGGCATTGCCATTGAGCCCACCGATGGTGAACTGGTGGCACCTGCTGACGGTGAGATCTCCTCCACCTTTGAGACCCACCATGCCGTGGGCATGACCACGGCTGACGGTGCCGAACTGCTGATGCACATCGGCATCGATACGGTCAAGCTGGGTGGCAAGCATTTTACCTACCTCGTCAACGAGGGTGACAAGGTGAAGAAAGGTCAGCCGTTGATCCGCTTTGAACTGGAAGCCATTAAGGCCGAAGGATATCCCGTGACCACGCCGCTCATTGTCTGCAATACTGATGACTATGCCGCTGTTGTGGCTAAAGCCAGTGGCACCGTAAAGCAGGGCGATGCGCTGCTGGAACTGAAGCACTAAGCGTTTCTCCCAAACTGTAAGGCAGGGTTGTTATAAAGGGGGCTGTTGCAAAATAGCCCCAACAAAAAAATGAGATAGACAACCCCAAAAAGGGGTTGTCTATCTCATTTTTTTGTTGTAAACTGAAACTGCAATGAACCGACTACAGAATGAATAGTATACTCGACGTCCTTTAGTTTATATAGTAGCGGTCCTGTTTTTCGAGCCAATCTTCACACAGCCGCTGGGCTTCGTCCTTTGTGCAGCAGGTGCAGTTGAAAAGTTTGCCACGGATGGAACAGTAAGTGTAGTGTACCTTCGGGACTCCATTGGCATCTCGAAAATTAACGCAACGTTCCTCACCGGGCAGCAGATAGATCGTATCCACGTTCAGCAGCTCCTTTTACCTTCGTTCATGTGCTAAGGGCACAACGTTTGCTACCCAGCGCAGGCGGGAAAAAGCCCAGTATCAGGGCGCACCCTTTGCGGATGTGTTTCAGGTGGAACTGATTTTATCGGAGGAGGACAGCGACCGGGCCTGCATCGTGGATGTGGGGGATACCGGCATGAGCTATGTGATCCCGTGGAGCAGCATCCCGCAGGAGCTTCAGCAGCCGCTGCGCCGCTATGTGGCGCAGGCAGACGGAAAACTTTGCGGCTATTGCAAAGAGAACCTCTGCAACACCGAAAATGGACGGATGATCGTGGAGCTGTATCTGGGCAAGCAGGAACATCACGTTTCGAGGATCTTGTATTGAAATAGCTGCACAACTGCAGCTATTGGGTTGAAAATAAGGCTGAAGCCCCAATTGCTCCAGCCAATGTCAGAGTTTCTTATCGCAAGTCAAGAAATTAGCGCAACATTCAACAGCATATTTGCGATATGCAATTCAACGTTGTTGCTGTTGCATTAAAAAGTTGAATTGCTATAATTGTCCATCAAAAATACGTTGGTACGTTTTACACTGTGACGATTCAAAAAACAAAGGAGAGGTGTTTTACTATGATCTACAAAAAGCAATACGGTCAACCGTTTGATACCGAAAGTGTAGTGGGTTCTTTTTTGCCCATGATGGAAACGATACCCTATCTGACCAAGGAGCCGGATGGTTTCTCCTATGCCATGGAACCGCAGGATGTTCTGTATGGTCTTGGCGAGAACGTCCGTGGTATCAACAAGCGCGGGTGGGTGTACGAAAGCAAATGCTCCGATGACGGCAACCATACCGAGGGCAAATCCTCGCTGTACGGTGCTTATAATTTTATGATCGTGTCCGGCAAGGATACATTTGGCTTTTTTATCGACTACCCGGGCAAGGTCACCTTTGACTGCGGCTACACCGACATGGATACCTTACGCATCACGGTGGCCGAGGAAAATTACGATTTGTACATCATTGAGGGCGAGAGCCTGACCGATATTGTGCACCAGTTCCGCCAGTTGGTGGGGCGCAGTTATATTCCGCCCAAATGGGCTTTTGGTAACGCCCAGAGCCGTTGGAGCTACATGAACGAGGACGAGGTCCGCGAGGTGGTGGCAAATTACCGTGCCAATAATATGCCGCTGGACGCCGTGGTTCTGGACATTGATTACATGGAGCGTTACAAGGACTTTACGGTGGATGCGCAGCGCTTCCCGCATTTTGCAGACTTTGCCGCCGAGATGAAAGCGCAGGGCATCCGTCTTGTCCCCATCATCGATGCAGCAGTCAAGGTCGAAGAGGGATATGATGTGTACGAGGAAGGCGTGAAAAACGGCTACTTCTGCACGAATCAGGATGGCACCCCCTTTGTAGCCGGTGTGTGGCCGGGACGGGTACACTTCCCCGATATGCTCAACCCGGAAGCCCGTGCTTGGTTTGGCAGTCAATATAAAGTTCTGCTGGATCAGGGGATTGAGGGCTTCTGGAATGATATGAACGAGCCTGCTATCTTCTACGCAGAGGAAAGACTGAAAAAGACCTTTGCTAAAATTGGGGAATACAACAAGCAAAACCTGGATATTTCCAGCTTTGGTGCTTTTACCGGCATGGTGGCAGAGCTTTCCAACAACGAAAACGATTATAAGACGTTCTACCACAACACCAAACAGGGGCGTATGCGGCACGACAAGGTACATAATCTTTTTGGTTATAACATGACCCGTGCTGCAGGCGAGGCTTTTGAGCGGCTGGAGCCGGACAAGCGCATTTTGATATACTCTCGTTCTGCCTGCATCGGGATGCACCGGTATGGCGGCATCTGGACTGGCGACAACCATTCTTGGTGGAGCCACATTCTGCTTGCGCTGCGCATGATGCCCTCCCTGAATATGTGCGGCTTCCTGTACGAAGGCCCCGACATTGGCGGCTTTGGCAGCAATACCACGGAGGATCTGGTGCTGCGCTGGTACGGCATGGGCATCTTCTCTCCGCTGCTGCGGAACCACTCTGCCAACGGCACCCGCCGGCAGGAACCCTACCGCTTTAAGAACAAGGCCGCCTTTGCCGGTATTTTACAGCTGCGCTACCTGCTGCTGCCCTACATTTACAGCGAGTACATGAAGGCTGCTCTGCACGACGAGATGTACTGTATGCCGTTGGCGTTCGCCTTCCCGGAGGACGACTTTGCCCGCCGGGTAGAGGATGAGGTGATGATCGGTGAAAGCTTGTTGATCGCCCCGGTATATGAGCAAAACGCCCGGGGGCGTTATGTTTACCTGCCGGAGGAGATGCTGCAGGTGCGGGTAAAGTGCAGCGAAAGCAACCGCATCGAAACCAGCGTGCTGCCAGCAGGCCATCATTACATTCCGGTGGAGCTGGATGAAGTGGTGTTCTTTATGCGCAAGGGACACCTTCTGCCCCTTGCCAAGGACGGCAAAAAGATCCAGAGCGTTGCCGATGTGGATTTTGCAGATCTGCGCCTGCTTGCCTATGCTCCCGATGGTGCATCCTATGAATACTATACCGATGACGGCGAGACAAAGGATTATGATAAGCCGGAACATTTTGTGCATATCACGCTGGATGCGGATGGAAACGCAAAGAGCGATCGTGCTACGGTCAAAGTAGAAGGATAATCGTCAGTCATTACGCAGTTCCTACAGAGTGACAGCGTTTCAGCTTGAAATGCTGCCACTCTTTTTTGTTGTCTATATCACAGATGAAATAGCCGTTCCATCTTGAAAACAGCGTAAAGATTTATTATAATAAGATAAATAGTTGTAGCTTTTGCAAAGGAGGGCTGAAGTATGGCAGCGCAGCGCACCTATCTGGCAATCGACCTGAAAAGTTTCTATGCCTCGGTGGAGTGCGTAGACCGTCATCTGGACCCCCTGACCACCAATCTGGTGGTGGCGGACGCCTCCCGCACCGAAAAGACCATCTGCCTTGCGGTGTCGCCCTCCTTAAAAGCCTACAAGATACCCGGCAGAGCGCGGCTGTTTGAAGCCGTCCAGCGGGTGAAAGAGGTTAACGCTCAGCGGCTGCAAACTGCCATCCAGCAGAAAAAGGCAGTCCGGGGAGAGGATGGCAAATACCATTTTGCCAGCACCTCTTTCGATGCCAACGCCCTGAACGCAGACCCTGCACTGGGGTTGAGCTACATCGTTGCGCCGCCCCGGATGCAGCGGTATCTGGATGTGTCCACCCAGATCTACAAGACCTACCTCAAATATGTGTCCCCGGCAGATATCTACCCCTACTCCATCGACGAGGTTTTCATTGATGTGACAGGCTATCTGCCTTATTATCACATGAGCGCCCACGAGCTTGCCATGACCATGGTGCGGGAGGTGCTGTACAACACCGGCATCACCGCAACGGCAGGCATCGGCACAAATCTCTACCTTGCAAAGCTGGCCATGGACATTGTGGCAAAGCACATCCCGGCGGACAAGAATGGTGTTCGCATTGCGGAGTTGGACGAGCAGTCCTACCGGTATCTGCTGTGGAACCACAGACCCCTGACGGATTTCTGGATGACCGGTCCCGGCACCGTCAAGCGGCTGGAAGCCCACGGCATTTATACGATGGGGGATTTGGCACGGTTCTCCATCCACGGGGAAGATCGGCTGTATGAGATTTTTGGCGTGGATGCGGAAATTCTCATTGACCACGCATGGGGCTACGAACCCTGCGGCATGGAACAAATCAAAAGCTACAAGCCCAGCACCAACAGCATCAGTGAGGGACAGGTGCTGACCTGCCCTTACCCTAACGACAAAGCCAAGCTCATCGTCCGGGAAATGGCGGAAATTCTGATGTTCCGGCTTACCGAAAAGAAACTGGTGACGGAATCCATCACCTTGGAGATAGGCTACGACCGGGAGAACGTGGACAAGGGTGGCTACCGCGGTCTGACCCAGACCGACCGCTACGGCAGGGTCATCCCTAAGGCTGCACACGGCACTGTCCGGTTTGATGCCCCCACCAATCTGGGCAGCACCCTCATCAACGAAAGCGCAAAGCTGTTTGAGCGCATCACCGACCCGGCGCTGACGGTGCGGCGCATCACCCTCAACGCCAACAAGGTCACGCCGGACGAGGGTATCTATCAGGTGGACTTTTTCACCGACACCAAGAAGCTGGAAAAGGAGAAAAAACTCCAGCAAGCCATGCTGGGCATCAAGAACAAGTACGGCAAAAACGCCGTGCTGAAAGCCAGCAGCTATGAGGAAGGTGCCACCATGCGCCAGCGCAACGCACAGATCGGCGGGCACAGTGCAGGAGGTTCAGATGGAAAACTACAAAAATAGCAAAATCGGGCTGGAGACTGCCCAAAAGTACGGGGACATCCTAGAGATGGAACGCCCCCAGACCGAAGAATCTCTCCGCAAGCACCCCCGCATGACCCTTCAGAGCCGTGCCAAAATCTTCTCGCCCTTTTCTCCGCTGCGGGGCTATGACGAGCAGCTTGCCGCAGAAAAGCAGCGCACCGAGCGCGTGACCAAGCGCATTCTGACCGAGGAAGAAATGTCGGCTCTGTCTGATCGGCTGATGCAGGTCACCAAGGGTATGACCATCACGGTACGGTATTTCAAAGAGGATACCGCCCACCCGGAGATTCCAGCAGTGGGCAATTATATCACGCTGACCGGCAAGGCAGACCGCATCGACCCGGTGTTCCGCACTTTGCAGGTGGGCGACACCGTGGTGCCCTTTGAAGAGCTGGTGGAAATCAGCGGGGAGGGCATCATGGACATTGATGCGTATTTGGGCATCAGGGAAGAATGAGATGGCAAGAAAAACTGAAAGAGAGGTTTATAGGACAGCTCTTTCAGTAAAATGACCTCAGAAGAAGCAAAACACACTTCGGACGGAGGAAAACACAATGGCAAACGGTGATTATGGCTACTTTGGCAAAGGCGACACGGGCTATGCCCAGTACATGACGGCCTTCAACCGCAACTTTGGCGGCTCGTCCGGCGGCGGTGGCGGCGGCCACAACAATGGTGGCGGCGGTGGTGGAGACGGAAGCGGCTGCGGCTGTCTCATTGCCATTGCGGTGGTGGTCGTGCTGGTGCTCCTCGCCATGGGAAGCTGAGGGCATCCCCACGGCACAAGGCTGTCTTGCGTGACCCGGTCACAGAAAATATAACTAGGAAATGTTATCATATAGACACAGAAAACACCACCAACATTCCGATGGAGGATTTTAATATGAAGGCAAAGTTTTATATCTGTGAGCACTGTGGCAACCTGGTCACCACCATCCACAACGCAGGCGTTCCGCTGGTCTGCTGCGGCGAAAAGATGAAGGAGCTGCTCCCCAACACCGTGGAAGCCAGCGGCGAAAAGCATCTGCCGGTGGCAGAGCTTTCCGGCAGCACCCTCACGGTTACGGTGGGTGCAGTGGAGCACCCCATGGTGGATGTGCACCACATCCAGTGGCTCTTTGTGGAGACCGAAAACGGCGGACAGCTCCGCTACCTCGCCCCCGGTCAGGCACCCAAGGCGGTGTTTGAGCTGGGCAGCGAAAAGCCGGTGGCGGTCTACGCCTACTGCAATCTGCATGGTCTGTGGATGACGAAACTTTAAAAAATAAACGGGCTCCTGCCAGTGGTTGACGCTTGCAGGAGCCCGTTTTGCGTGCAGACGCTTTTCCGTGGAAAGAAAGCATGACACCGTTATTATGAAGAAGAATCTTACCGAGCTTGTTTTTATCCTTGACCGCAGCGGCAAGTCCTCGTCAAAACTCCGGGTGCCATTCATCCCGGATGCCAATGTCGGCACAGACGATCTTTCCGCACTGTGGCGCAGAAGTTTCTGCGAAATGCAGCGGCTTATAGCTGTCGAAGGTTACGGTCAAATCTGCATGGGCAGCACCCTCGGCAACCTCGCCGGTATCCGTATTGATGCCGCTGGGCAGGTCTACGGCCAGCACAAAGGCACCGCCCTTGTGCAGACGGCGTATCAGCCCGCAGGCAGCAAGACCGGAAGGCCGCAGTTCACCATGGAACCCGGTGCCGTAGAGGGCATCCACAGCAGCATCAAAGCACGGGGGTTCCAGTACGGAACCGTCGGCGCAGATGTGCACCGACAGGGAGTGCAGACGCTCAAAATTGCGGATGGCGTCAGCAGTTTTCGGCTCGCTCTCAGCCAAAAGAACGGTTACGTTCCATCCATCTTTTGCCGCAGCGCGGGCAATCACGAATCCATCGCCGCCGTTGTTGCCCTTTCCGCAGACCACCAGCAGCCTGCCGGGATGCGGGAACTGCTTTTGCAGCTCGGCGTAAGCAGCCAGCCCGGCGTTTTCCATCATTTGCAGGTAGGACAGACCGTGGGCATCCCCGGCTCGTTCAATCTCCTTCATCTGCGCAGCCGTCACAATGCGGTGTTTCATGTTGGCACCTTCTTTCTGTCTTTATTATAATGAATGGGACTGCTGGGAACAAGATGAAAGATGCCGGTGCATAGAATCTGTCCCCGGAGAGTGGCAATAAGCCCTCCGGGGATATTTTTGTTTTTGGGAATCTTTTCCGCAAGGGAAAATCATGGTATACTGAACGCAACGAATCCAAAGTAATAAACCGGGAGGTACCGTTATGAAGTGGGGAATTTTAGCGACCGGCACCATTGCCAAAAAGTTTGCATCTACGGTGGAACAGATGGGCGCAGAAGGGGAGCAGCTTGTTGCCGTGGGCTCACGGCACATGGAAAGCGCACAGGCGTTTGCACAGCAGTACGGCATCCCCCGCTGCTATGACTCCTACGAAGCCCTTGCCGCCGACCCGGAGGTGGAGGCCATCTATATCGCCACCCCCAACACCCTGCATTACGAAAACTGCAAGCTCTGCCTGGAGCAGGGCAAGCACGTTTTGTGCGAAAAGCCCTTTACCATCAGCCCGGAACAGGCGCAGCAGCTGTACCGTTTGGCAGAGGAAAAGCACCTTTTTCTCATGGAGGCATTCTGGATCTGGCTGCTGCCGCTGTACGACCGCCTGCGCCAGATCCTTGCGGCTGGCACCATCGGGGAGCTGAAGCAGATCACCTGTCAGTACGGCTTTGTAGCCTCCGGTGCCCGGAAGGACCGCAAGTTTGATTCCGGTCTGGGCGGCGGTGCGTTGCTGGATATCGGTATCTACAATCTGGGCTTTCTGCGTATCCTCACCGGACAGGACCCGGAGAAGGTGGAAACCAAAGAGGTGCACATCAACGAGTACGGCACCGACGATTACAGCCGCCTTGCACTGACCTACCCCGGCGGCTGCAAGGCGGAGTCGGTCCAGACCATCGGGCAGGAGCTGGAGCGCAACGCCCGTATCGTTGGCACCAAGGGCAGCATCTTTCTGCCGGATTTCCAGCACGCCGAGACCATGACGCTGGAAGTGGAGGGCAAAGAGCCGGAGGTCATCCGCTGCCCGGTGGACATCAACGGCTTTGAGTATGAGATCCGGGAAGCAAGCCGCTGCGTCAAGCAGGGGCGCACCGGCAGCGACCGCTACACCCCGCAGGACAGCCTTGCCCTGACCCGTCTGATGTATGATATCCGCATGAGCTGGGGCATGAAGTTTGCGGGCGAGGTGTAAGCACGCACCTTGCACAGGGGGCTTTTTGTGTGCGGAAACCATGGGACACTAAGAACGACAACTTGGAATTTAATGGAGGGATGTTTCTATGAAATCTTTTGTTTGCAGTTTGTGTCACAATGGCATAGTTGGAGGAGGTCTGTACCTCGACAGTCAGTCGCTTACTTACAAGACAAACAAGCTTACAGTTGGCAAAAAATACAGAAATTTAGTTTTGCCGATGCAGGAAATAAAAGAAATCTCTTGGAAGTGGATAGTCTTTCCAATTGCAACAGTTAATATGAAAAATGGAGAACTATATAAATTCATTATTTTCAATAAATCACGCTTTGCAAAATGGTATCAAGAGTATTCTCAATAAATACAAAGTGTCAAATTCCAGTTTGCCGGGCAGACAGGCAACTGAAAACCACACAAAAAACGAAGGAGCAGCCATGGTACTTTATTTTACGGGAACCGGCAACAGCCGGTATCTGGCGCGGCGCATTGCCGAAGGGTTGGAGATGCCGCTTTACGACCTGAACGCCTGCATCAAGGCAGGGAATACCGCCACGGTGCAGACCGGACGGGATGTGGTGCTGGTGACGCCTACCTACGCATGGCGCATCCCCCGGGTGGTGTCGGAGTGGCTGGGCAAGACCGCACTGACCGGGGCACAGCGCATCTGGTTTGTGATGGATTGCGGCAGCGAAATTGGCAATGCCGCAGGCTACAACCGGCAGCTTGCGGCGCAAAAGCACTTGCAGTACATGGGCACAGCCCAGATCATCATGCCGGAAAACTACATTGTCATGTTCAATGCGCCCCGAAAGGAGCAGGCACGGAGCATCGTGGAACAGGCAGAGCCTGCACTTCAAAAGGTGCTGACCCGGCTCAGAGCCGGACAGGAATTTCCCCCGCCGAGAGAGAACCTTTACGACCGCTTTATGAGCGGCCCGGTAAACCCGGTATTCTATCGCTTCTTTGTAAAAGCGGATGCCTTCCGGGCAACGGACGCCTGCATCGGCTGCGGTAAGTGCGTGGAGCTGTGCCCGCTGAACAACATCCATCTGGAAAACGGAACGCCGGTCTGGGGCAAAAACTGCACCCACTGCATGGCGTGCATCTGCTATTGCCCGAAAGAAGCCATCGAGTACGGCAAAAAGAGCAAAGGGAAGCCCCGGTATCACTTTGAAGCACTGGAAAAGAAGCAGGACGTATGAATTAAGGGGGCTCCGGCAGTGGGCAACCGGCTGACGAGAAGGCAGATTTGTCTTTGAAAGAATAAACCTATTGACATGGTGCGAAAATGGGTTTATACTATCCCCAACACAAGGAAGGGAGCACAGGCAGATGAAAAATACAGCAGATGCCCGGCACAGGCTGCCCGGGCGAATGCGCTGCTCCCAGACAAATTCCCGGCAGACAGACTGAGAAAAAACAGGAAGATGCCGTTGTCTGGGAGAAGTGCCCGAACATACATCGTCACAATAAAAGGAGAACCGACAATGGCTGATTATAAACTGTGGAATGCACTGAAAGACGCTAAGAAATATCGCTGGGTGGAACTTTCTCACTCGCTGAACAACGAAAGCCCCTACTGGTCCGGCATCCCGGAAGGCTCTGTGGAGCTGGCAAAGACCGTGTGGGACTGGGGTAAGCCGGAACTGGAATGCCTGATCCAGACCTTCAAATTCCCCGGACAGTTTGGTACCCATATCGACTTCCCGGGTCACTTCATCAAGGGCAAAGCACTGTCCGAAAAGTATGATGTGAACGACCTGATTTTCCCGCTGGTGGTCATTGATATCTCTGAGCAGGCCAAGAAAGACCCCCGCTACGCTGTGACGGTGGAGGACATCAAGGCCTATGAAGCAAAGTACGGCCCCATCCCGGATGGTGCGCTGGTGGCTCTGCGCAGCGACTGGTACAAGAAGTGGCCGGATATGGATGCGCTGTCCGGCATCGACGCAGAGGGTAAAGAAAATGCCCCCGGCTGGTCGCTGGAAGCATTGGAGTATATCTACAAGGTGCGCAACGCCGCCGCCAACGGCCACGAAACGCTGGATACCGATTCCTCTGCGGTGGCGGAGGAAAAGGGTGATCTTGCCTGCGAGCGCTATGTTCTGGACAACGACAAGCTGCAGGTGGAGGTGCTTGCAAATCTGGATAAAGTTCAGCCTGCCGGTGCGGTGGTCATCGTTTCTTACCCTCGCATCGAAGGTGCAACCGGTCTGCCCGCACGAGTCTGGGCCATTACCGAATAAGAGCGGAGAAGTGGGAAAATGTCCTTTGAAAAAGCAAAAGCAGATCTGGAAGAAAAAGGTCTGGGAGACCATGTCATTGTGCTGAGCGAGTCCTCAGCCACCGTGGCGGAGGCAGCTCACGCACTGGGCGTAGAGCCTGCCAGCATCGCAAAAACGCTGTCGGTTTTGCAGGGCGAAAAGCCCGTGCTCATCGTCACCGAGGGCACGGCAAAGCTGGACAACCACAAGTACAAGAGCCTGTTCCACATGAAGGCTAAAATGATCCCCTACGATGAGGTGGAGACCTATGTGGGTCATGCGCCCGGCGGCGTGTGCCCCTTTGGGGTGAACGAGGGCGTGGCGGTCTATCTGGACGAGAGCCTGCGCAAGTTCGACACCGTCTACCCGGCAGCGGGCAACGGTCACACCGCCGTCAAGCTGACCTTGCAGGAGCTGGAAGCCGCCGCCGGAGCCGAGGGCTGGGTGGATGTCTGCAAGGAGCCGGAAGGCGAGTAAGGTAACACAAGATAAACGCAAAGGGAGTTCTGCCCGGACCTTCGTCCGTGACAGAACTCCCTTTTTGCCGGAGCCATGCTGTATGTGGTGGTGGAAGAGCTGATCCCGGAAATGTCGCAGGGACAGAACTCCAACGTTGGCACGGTGTTTTTACGGTGGGCTTCAGCGTGATGATGGTGCTGGATGTGGCACTGGGGTGATGGTTGAGGAATTCCGAAAGCGAAATCTACTTCAAAATCTCCGAAAATGCCGAAACTTCTTGACAGAGACAGCAGCAGGGCGTATTATTTTGGCAGAGAGACCGCTGAAAAGCGGCTTTTTATAGGATCGAAAGTTAGTGCTATCTAACTTGCGACACAAGAATTGCCGGTCTGTCACCCGGAGTAGCGGGCGCATCTGGTAAAAAGCATTGCATTGTGAATGGTAAACAGAAAGAGGGTAGGGCTATGTCCTTTTTTGAAAACACCCGCAAGCCCGTAGGTCTTGGTGGGAAGATCATGGTTGCTATGATGAACTTTGGACACAGCGCAATGGCAGAATGGGGTCTGCGTTTTTTACAGCCTGCCCCGGATGCTATGGTGCTGGACTGCGGCTGCGGCGGTGGGGC
>ENA-OPXX01000520-OPXX01000520.1-human-gut-metagenome-genome-assembly--contig:-NODE-520-length-35239-cov-12.757447_pt1 | contig 35239 bp, 27 predicted proteins | sample MGYA00241771_ERZ502046 | MGnify/ENA primary metagenome ERZ502046 (study PRJEB25962, sample SAMEA2042006) | human gut metagenome | biome: human gut; feature: human-associated habitat; material: faeces...
ATGCATAAAGGGAAATTAACAAATGTTAATCCCCCAAGAATTACAACTGAGCCTTAGCGAGTCCGTTATGACGGAGCCTGACACAATGACATATATACGTGCAGGTTCATGCGTGCGTACGTGTAGTTCGATACGTATATACGTGTGGCCTGATGCCACCGTATGTGTAGCCCGATGCGTACGTACACACTTTACAAACAGGGGGATGTGTCAAAACGTGGACAATGCTGTCTTTTGGTTCGTAGGGGCGAGGTTTAGTTTTTACACACTCCCATGCTGCAAAAAAGACCTTGATGTTTTCCAAAAAGATGGTGATGTTTCTTAAAAACATCACCATCTTTTTTAAAAAGCTCGGTATGTTTTTTATGTAAGGGAAGATGGAACCATCCTCACCAAGTCGGTCATTTCTCCTTTTCCGTTCATCCTTACATTTTAGCCAAAACATGCGGATAATCAGTCGGTTAAGACTGACAGGACATCCCCTCATCCTCCTTTCAGCCGTGCTTCCGAGTCCTTTCACAAGCTGCCTTCAGTAATTCCCTTGTGTACTTTCTACACCTCTTTTTAGACTACCGTAAATGAAAGCGTTATCGAAAAAGTTCAAAAGCCGGAAGAAGTTTTATGAATGAAAGGAGGCTGAAAGGGGGATGACACGATATTCCTTCACAACCGGAACCCCCATCAGCAGGGCGTTTCAGCGGTAGATGAAAGGAGGTAGGAAGAAACGGATTTTCGCCATTATGCGTTTCAAGAACTTTTTTGAAGAGGCTGAGATCTTTCTGAAAGTTTAATGCCCTAGCGCCGGAAAGATATGGTAAGCTATACTTTCGTCTGAAAGCAAGATAGAGGCACTACATTTCATATCTTTAAGGATGGGATAAGAAGCATGCTTATTGTCTATTATTATTTCGGCTTTGAAGAAATTATTTCCTTCCATTACGGTTATTGTATTCGCGCAGTTCACTATTTTCCCATGTGGATAACCATACCGGCCTGCTTCATATCCTTCGAATTCCATCTCTACAGGCATTTCTTTCTTCACTTTTGTAATGTATCGGTAGGGAATAAGCACTTCGGCATGAATGCAGCCGGTTACATCAGTTCCTGTTACGGTGGCTGTGGCCTTGATATTTTCAGGATAAGGAATAAAGAATGCCGCCAATATTAATATCAGTAGAATGACGGTGATATCGCCTATTCCGGTGCGTATGATTTCGGGTGGTACTTTGCCGATGATGTTCCTTACCTTTTCACTTCTTAGTTCTATATTATTGAAATCTGCCATAATTTTCTCCTTTTTCTAATTACCCAGTTCTAATTGGTTTTTTACAAGATTGTAATAGGCCCCCTTTTTCTCTATCAGTGAAGTATGATTACCGGTCTCCACTATACGTCCTTTATCCAACACGATAATTTGGTGGGCATTTTTTACGGTGCTGAGCCGGTGGGCTACCACCACGACTGTTCTTCCCTTATAGAACTGATCCAGATTCTCGACTATGGTGCGTTCGTTCTTGGCATCCAAGGCATTGGTGGCTTCGTCCAGAAAGATATATAACGGATCTTTGTAAACCGCACGGGCTATCAGTATACGTTGTTTCTGTCCCTGGCTCAATCCGATTCCGTCTCTACCTATCATGGTGCTGAACCGCATGGGCAGACTCATGATGAATTCTTTTATATTGGCTATCTCTACGGCGCGCAGCAGTCTTTCTCCATCTATGTCTCCGTCGTCTACGGCGATGTTTCGGGCAATGGATTCGGAGAATATCACTCCGTCTTGCATTACTACCCCGCACTGTCTGCGCCACCATTTCAGGTTGAAGCTGTTCAGGTTGGCTTCTCCTATTTTTATTTCTCCGTTCATTACAGGATAATACCCCAGCAACAGTTTCAGCAAGGTGGTTTTTCCACTGCCCGAAGCACCCACTATGGCAGTCACTTTCGTTTCGGGGATGGTGAGGCTTACATCTTCTATGGTCATTTTCGGGCTGTGGGGGTCATATTTGAAGCCGACATGCTCAAAAGAAAGGTCATTGGAGATACCGGGTATTTCGTTCAATAGCCTGTGCTCATTCTCTTCATTCTTCATTTTATGAATTTCATTGATGCGTTCCAGACTGATTTTCACATCTTGCAATGAATAAAGGAAGCTCATCAATTGTTCCACCGGACTGTTCAGTTGTCCGATGATGTATTGTACTGCCAGCATCATACCCAGTGTCATTTGTCCGTGGATGACGGCGGTGGCGGCAACCACGGTTATCACTATATTTTTCACTTCGTTGATGAATATGCTTCCGGCCTCCTGTGTTTGTTGCAGCTTCAAACTTTTCATTTGCACGCCGAACAGATCCGCCTGTACATCTTCCCATTCCCATCGCCGGCGTTGCTCGCAGTCTTGCAGCTTAATCTCCTGCATGGCAGTGATGAATTGGTAGGTCTTGTTGCTGTTTTCTGCCTGTTTTTCGAATAATTCATAATCCAGAATTTTTCTTTTTCCCAGAAACAAGGCAATCCATAAAGCATAAAGAACGCTTGCCAGCAGAAAGATGCAGAAAATGGTCAGATTATAACTGAATAATACACAGCCGAACACCACGAAACTGAGCAGTGAGAACGTGACGTTCAGCATTTGGGTGGTGAGGAACTTCTCTATCCTGTTATGGTCGTTCATGCGTTGCATCAGGTCACCCATCAGTTTGGTGTCGAAGAATGACATAGGGAGTTTAAGCAATTTGATGAAAAAGTCGGAAACCAACGAAATATTGATTCGCATACTGATATGCAGCAAAATCCATCGGCGGATAAAGTCGACCGAAGCGCGACTGATGGTCAGCACCAGTTGCCCCAACAGGATGAGGTAGATAAAGTTCAGATTTTGATGGACGATGCCCACATCTACAATCGCTTGCGTGAGGAATGGAAAGATAAGTTGCAGCAGACAGCCCACTAATGCCCCCAGTATGATTTGTCCGAAGTAGCGTCGGTATTGTCTGAGGTAACCCAGCAGGAAACGGAAAGAGCGTTTGTCTTTTGTTGTTTCTTCCTGCTGCTTATAAAAGGCAGGTGTAGGCTGTAAAAACATGGTTATTCCTTTTTCCTCTCCATTAGACCGGGTACTGAGCCAATGTTCTTTAAATTCCCTGTCGTCATAGGTTACAAGTCCTTTGCCGGGATCTGCAATGTAGAATATTTTACCTTTCTTTATCCGGTAGAGTACTACAAAATGATTTTGGTTCCAATGCAGGATACAGGGCAGGGGGGCTTTGTGTAATTGTTCTGTTGTTACCCGTCCGCACGTGGTGTGCAGTCCCAGTCGGGTTGCCGCTTCGCTGATGCCCAGCAGCGACACGCCTTCGTTGGTAGCAAAGCAGTAGCGGGAAAGAGTATCTTGTGAATACTCTTTCTCATGGTATTTGCATATCATTTGCAGGCAGGCAATGCCACACTGCATGGAATCGTGCTGGTGGTAAACATGGAATTTGCTCATAATGGTACGTTAATTTACTCCATATCTTGAAGTATCCACTTCTTTGGGAGTTCTATCTTTAAATCCGTTGAATTTGTAGGTAAAACTCAATGTGATATTGCGTTGATAGAAATTTTGGTTGAGGTTTTGATACTGTTTGTCAAATCTTACCTTTACTTTGGGATATAAGGATTCAAAAATGTCATTGCATTGCAGGCCGACTATAGCTTTATCTTTAGCAAAAGTATATCTCAAACCGGTGTTGATGCACCAGTTATCTTCCAAATCCCAGATTCCCTGTATGCAGGGGGTTCTGTAGAAAGCCATAAGATTCATGGTTATATTGGGCTTTTTTGATATGAAAATCGTGTTGTAGGCCATCAGAGAACCGGTCCATTTGTTTCTGTTGTATGCAAGTTCAAACCATTCGTTGCTTTTATAACGTTCATTGTATACGTTTGCAATCAGGTTTGAGCTGACAATATTCCCGAAACTGATAGGTATGACTGCTGTAAAGTTCAGCAACGACGTATAGTCTATATTGAAAGTTTTATGCAGTAATTGCAGTTTTTCCGGCGATTGATAGCTTTGATCTATGAAAAAATCTTCCACCTTATAGTAGGAGACTTGAAAAGTGTATTTATTCTTCAATACATAGGTCAAATTGGTATTGCCGGTTCGTGCCGGTTTTAGCAGAGGGTTGCCCATAGAGATGCTATATTCATCATTATAGGAAGTGTAATTCTGCCTTTGCCAGTAACTGGGATAGCTCCTGATGGAATTGTATGCCAACTGGAAGATGTGATCGTTTGCCGGGATAAAAGTAACTGTTATATTAGGCAACAAGGCATTTTTTCTGTAACTGTTTATTTTGTATAATTCACCGATGAGTGAACAATCTATCGACAGTTTTCCTTCATAGAAAGATTTTTGGGTACCGGCATAAATATTTCCTGTATGTTCTTCTGTAGCGAAGGCGCTTGTATAGCTGCCTTCATTGTCGTGCTGTTTATCTACATTACTTTGTTTGTTGTTGTTCTTTACATAGTTATAGCTGGCTCCATAGTTTAAAATCCAATTGTTTTTCAAGTTATGGCTCATGTCGGCATACGCTTTCACGCGGTCTATATTCTGTTTTCGCTGATAGGTGAATGCATCTATGGAGTGGTGGTCTTTTATATACTTCATGTTTTGCGTGTTGTCGTCTGTATAGTTAGTGTATTCTACAGAAATGTTCCCCCATTTGTGTTTGTAGTACAGGCTGGCATTGTGCAAGTAGTCTTTTCCTTTGTTTAGGGAGTTTGCATCCGAAAACAGGTTGTTCACGCTATATGCATCTGATTTGTTCCGGGGGGCATATAGTCCGTTGTATGACAGTTCCAGTGATTGGGTATCATCTAAGTTATACGCTATGTTTGTGTATACGTTATGTTTGTTGCTAGTTGATTTGGTGTGATTTTCCGAGTCGATGTCATAGATGTCGTTTCCCAATGTATGTTTTGCTGTAGTTGTGCTTTTACTTATTTGTTTGTTGTCAGCAATTGAATACATTAGGTCGAACGACCATTTGGGGCTAGTCAGAAACAAACTTCCCACACCGCTGAAAGAATTTTCATGCTGGTTGATCCATGTAGCCTGTACCTGTCCATTCATGGTGTATCTGTTTTCTTTTTTCAGTACCACATTGATAACGGCACCTTTAATGTGTAGTTGTGGAGGAGCATTGTAGATAACTTCCACTTTCTCCACTTTTTCGGCCGGCAATGTTTTTAAATATTCAATGAGTTGTTCGGTACTCAGGCTGGAGACTTTGCCGGATATTAATATGGTAGTGCCGTTCGCTCCTGCTAAGTTGAGGCTGTTTCCATCTGTGCTGCTGATACTGGGCAGTTCTTTCAGTAGTTCGTGAGCATTAGCGATTATTTTATTTTGTTTTACTGACTGCAAATCGTAGGTTAATCTATTGTTAATCATCCGAATAACCGGCCGTTCTGCCTTTACGATTACTTCGTCCAGTTTACTGTCTGATTCCTTTAAAATTATATTTCCTATTTGTTCTTTAGATGAGTTCAAGCACATAGCTTCGTATGCCAGATGTTGGAACATCAACCGATAGGGCTTTTCCGTCATCGGAAGAGTGAACCGCCCTTCCTTGTCCGTTATGGTTCCGGCTATAAAGGTTGAGTCCTGCTTTTGCAGAATGATGGCAACACCTTCTATGGCAACACTGTCTTTGTTTATTACCTGTCCGACAATATTACTTGTTTGTGCGTGGCTTTGTGTGATATACACCAGTGCCAGTAAAATGTATAGGTACCTCATTGTTTATTTATAAATTAGATTTGTTTGAATACTCGGGGCATATTGGCAGCGAGGGTCAGGATAATCCCAATTCTTTTCTCCATACGCTTTTATAACTTTTACTAGGCATCGTCTGTGGTTCTTTCTACAAAACTCAAAAATGTGACATTTCGTGCAGGTACTATTTTCCCGAAACTGAGTTTGTCCCATTTCAAATAAGGCTTTAGCTCTCGGCGATTGCCAAATTTCTGCTAATGTCTGTTCTTTTAAGTCTCCTAAAATGAATTGAGGATGCCAATATAGTTGTTCGCAAAGTGTAACTTTTCCGTCGGGCAATACGAATAATCGATTTTCTAGAATTCCGCATGACCCTCCTTTAAAGCATTGGTCGTTAGGCTTTCCTTTTTTATAAATTTCTTCTATGGCTTCATCGCTTACATAGATAGTACATCCTTTATCAGGTATTAGCTCCGATTTAATGAAGGAGCAAATTTCAGTTAAATCTTTTTTAGTGGCTTGTATTTCTGAAAATGTTTGTGGAGTATAGATTGATAATTCGGGCACTCTGACTTCCCAATAAACAAGGTTTTTAATTTGTTTGATGTAGTTGTATAATTCTGTTATATCACTTTTATTTGAATTATGTTTGGTTAAAATGGTATCTATTTGAATCTTGAATCCGTACTTTTGTAGAATGTCAATTCCATCTTTAATACTTTTAAGATACCCTTTCTTGCATTCGATCAGGTCAATAAGTTTATCTTCGTCTAAAATGTCTAGAGAAATCTGTATGACATTATTGTATCCTGTTTTATATAACTTCTCTGCGATACTGACATTAATAGGAACCTTAGTTGATATATAGCTAGGAGTTAAGCCTGAATCTACTAACTTGTGAAGGATAATGTCCCAATCTTTTTTGCAAAATACTTCTCCGCCTATAATATCTATATATGACATTTTAAGTTGTTTGGCTTCTTCGATAAGAGCTAATATCTTTTCGGTATCCAGTTCTATGCATTTGGTTTTCTTGTCTGCGTAGCAATATTTACAGTTTGTAACGCACTTGTTAGTAAGCATAAATAACAAAGATTGTGGTGAGCGATGCATTCTATCCGGTGTCAGGTCTACATTGCTGCATTGAAGGTCGCTTATGCTAAAATCATAATGCATATCTTCTGCTTCTATTTGGGAAAGAGGTATGAGTGTATTTTTAGGGAAAATAACTTTATTGGAATCTGTAACAGTAAAGCAATATCCGGAGTTGTTTATATATGGAAGAATCATATCATAAACTGCATTAGGAGATAAATGAAAATGTTTTGCTATTTCATCTATGTGTGTTGTCAACGTTTTATTGTCGGTGAAGAGAGATAATATCATGGCCTGAAACGGATGTATGTATCCTATCCATTCAATGGAAGCATTGTATTTTACTTGCTTGTTGGAATACATAACAATTCTGTCAATATCATTTTTAAAATGATAGTCAGGGTTTAGAATATATATATTATTGATATCTATCATATTTTGTGTTTAAATAGAGTGAATGAAGATGCCACAAATATACTTGTATCTCAAATATATTGTGACATCTTTCTTCTACATTGTTAGACTTTTAATGTCCGGGTTCTGTAGTTAGACCTGGATTCGGGCTCGGATTCGGTTGTATTACAATCGTTCCAGAACCTTTTGTAGTGCATGTTCCAGCACCTGCCACAGTGCATTTAACTGCTGCGGCAAGGAGGCATATATTTGCATTTATTTCTGCGCCTCCTTTTACATCCATCATTTCTTGGATATCCAATGAATCGGGGATGTTTTCCAGTGTCGTAATAGATTTCATCTTATACGTTTTTGGTATAAACCTACTCTATAAACTTTTCGGTATCCGTTCCTGCTGATTATACAGATTAGGTTCTGTACTTATTTAATTTACCGGTAATAAAATAGTCATTTTAATTTGAGATTGGAATTATAATATCCAATCATTGTCATCTGTAGGGGGATCATCTTCAATCCATATCCATTGGTTTTCTTGAAAGATCCATCCACCACCCTTTATTGACTCTAGCGCTTCTGTCGTAAGTTTTTCTAAGTTTATTGTTTCCATTAGTTTTTTTTTGTACTTTGCAAAGGTAAGTCGTTTTAATTGGAGCGTTTATAATAAAAACATAATCATTTTATAATCTTTTTGACCAGAAACGATTATCTTTACAACCTAAAACTGATTATAAGATGAAGAAATATTATTATATCACACTTATTGCTATGGTTGCAACAGTCTGTCTGCAAATTAGTTATATGTTTAGTTTATATAATCAAGATGTGAGTAAAGATATAATTAATATAGGTGAGGTTACAAAAAAAATAATAGAGGATGAAAAATGGATTCGGAGCGACTTACGATCGGGGCGGCCGATACAAACGAAACCTGTGTTTAAAGTGAAATTATTGTCGGACATGACTCCGCAAGAGTTAGACAGTATTCGTAAATTACCGACTAATAAAGATACATTTAATTTGCCGGCAGCTAGAAAGATGGGGATAGGTACTACAACCGGAGAGATTGTATCTCAATTGGCGCAAGATTATTTATTAGCAGCTGGTTTTCCCTTGAATTTAAACACTTTGGACAGTCTTTGGCGTGCGTCAGACAGCATTGTCCGTCATCCTCATCAATTCCTTCTTTATGATAAAGACACCGTAATGATTTCTTCTGTTGGAGACTTGGAAAGCCATACGCCTGATTATGTATCTCAGCTTCATCCTATTGGCACAAAAGGCTTGCAATATCTTCAGATAAAGGCAGATATTCCTATGTCTCATTTTCTAAGACATCAGCTTTGGACACTGGCTCTTTCTGCCTGCATGATGCTGCTGGTGTTGCTTTGTCTGTTTTTCCAGCTGACAGCCATTCGCCGGAAGGAAGCATTGCTTCGCAAGAGGGAGATGACCATCAATGGCACTATTCATGATTTGAAGTCTCCATTGAACAGTGTTATTACGATGATGGGGTGGTTGAAACAGACAGCACCCGACAAAGAGACCAAGGAGATGCTTGAAACGAGTAAAGCGGGTGTTAGGCGTTTGATTTCCAATATAGAAGCCTTATTAATGACCGCACGCATGGACCGTCATCAGGTGGTATTGAATAAAAGCCTGATCGATGTTCCGGAAATGGCAGAGGGAGTGAAGAAGGAGTTGTCCTGCCTCTATCCGGTCAAGCCCCATACCATCTGCATCATCAATGAGCTTCCTGCGGGTTTGCAGGTAATGGCCGACGGTATGTATATAGAGAACGTGATTCGTAACCTGATGGAGAATGCCTTGAAATATTCGGATGCAGGAGTGATGATAGAGGTCTCGCTCTCCATTGTGAATGAGCGGTTGCGTGTATCTGTCAAAGACAATGGTTGGGGTATCGCCCCATGCCATCAGAGGAAATTGTTCACCCAGTTCTATCGGGTCCCCCGAAGCGAAGAGCAACAGCAGAAGGGTTACGGCATAGGATTGGCACAATCCCAATATATTATAAATGAACATGGAGGGGAGATAATGGTGAAGAGTGCCGAAGGTGAAGGAAGCACTTTTACATTCATTATTCCATGTCGTTGATTGAAAGGAGAAAAGACGGATGGAGAAGACAAAAGTTTTGTTTGTAGACGATGACATCGCATTGGGTCAAGTGGTGATTTTGGCATTAAGGGCTTTGGGCTATGCTGCGGAGTATTGCACTACGCTGGTAGGGATTCAGGGTGTGGTTCAGGAAATGCAGCCGGACATAATGGTGCTGGATGTAGAGATAGGAGAGAAGAATGGAATAGATGCCGTTGCGGAACTCAAGCTGACGGCTCCCGATACACCGATTTTGTTTGTCTCTTCACACATAGCCGGTTCGGAAGTGGCAAGGGCGCTGGATGCAGGTGGCATCGCTTATCTGCGAAAGCCTTTCGAAATGGAGGAGTTGGTGGCTTACATACGCAGGCACACGCCATGTTTTCATCCGAAAGGACTATCCATCGGAATGTTCAATCTGAGAGCCGGAGACAGTATGTTGTTCAAAGGCGAGGAACCTGTGAGAAGGCTGACTGATTTTGAATATAAACTGCTGAAATTGTTGGCACAGAACATGAATCAAACAGTAAGTCGCGAACAGATAGTGTAGGAGCTGTGGGAGGGTACTTCCGGCAGCGAGCAGAGTTTGAATAACTATGTGGCGAGACTGCGGAAATATCTGTCGGAAGACGAGAGCCTGTCCTTGGAAACTGTGCCAAGAACAGGATATATGCTTTCCATTTTAGGAACTCAGCCGCGCGTTTTATGAGATTGCCTCCAATACATTGACAATCTCTACCACATACATTTTGTGAAAGCCTCCGTGTGCTTCTCCATACCATCGGTCGATAATGCTTTGGTCGATAAAGTCTTCCGGCTTAATCATATCGGCATACAGTTTCTTGCACTCAAAGGTCAGCCGGGCTTGTTCAAAAGTAATACTTCCATTTTCGGTGAATAAGGGTTGAAGTCCTGTTGCTTTCACTTTATCTATGTCTCGCCCTGACTTAGAACCGCAAATTTTATGAACATCCTTATGCTCTTCGCCCAAGAAAGAGAGAGTGAGATAATCATTCTGCTCTATGAAATCGAACGTGTAGCGTTCGGGGCGGATAAAAATGAAGGCTACCGGCTTGTTCCATAAGAATCCGATGCCGCCCCAGTTGGCAGTCATTGTATTGAATTTATCTTTTGTACCGGCGGTTACCAGCATCCATTCTTTGCTGATTGTCTCAAACATGTTGTCTTTCAGCTCTTTTACTTCTATCTTTTTCATTGTCTTTATTTGTTTATGTGCACAAAGATATAAACAATAAAATGACTATGCGGTTAATATTTTGGTATTTATTGGGTATATATTGTTTATTGTAGTCTGGCATTCAAGTATCAGGTTACTCCGTGGAAAGTATGGCGGTTGGCTCATGGCAAGATGCCGGCACGCTCAATGAAAGAAGAAAAGATACTCCGAAAATTGAAAGAAGCAAAGATTATTGTAGATATTGTGTAGCTGCGGAAAGGATAAATAGTGTAAAACTTTTCCTTTCACTTTTTTAAAATCAAAAGTCGATTTGCTATCTTTGTCCGACATTTAAGAACTTTAAAAAGAAAGGATACAACAGTGGCAAACGATGTGGTTTTAACCCCGATGATGAAGCAGTTTTTTGAGTTGAAGGCAAAGCATCCCGATGCGATTATGCTTTTCAGGTGTGGAGATTTCTATGAAACCTATTCCGAAGATGCTGTTGTTGCTTCTGAAATACTGGGAATTACACTGACCAAGCGTGCCAACGGACAAGGTAAGAGTGTGGAAATGGCGGGCTTCCCGCATCACGCTTTGGATACTTATTTGCCGAAACTGATACGTGCCGGTAAGCGTGTGGCCATTTGCGACCAGTTGGAAGACCCGAAGCTGACAAAGAAGCTGGTGAAGAGGGGTATTACCGAATTGGTGACTCCGGGGGTTGCCATCAATGACAATGTGCTTTCGTATAAAGAAAATAACTTTTTGGCGGCAGTTCATTTCGGCAAGTCTGCGTGTGGTGTTGCTTTTTTGGATATTTCTACAGGTGAGTTTCTAACGGCGGAAGGACCGTTTGACTATGTGGATAAGCTGTTGAATAACTTTGCTCCCAAAGAAATTTTGTTTGAACGTGGAAAGCGGGGAATGTTCGAAGGTAACTTCGGCAATAAGTTCTTTACGTTTGAGCTGGAAGACTGGGTGTTTACCGAGACTTCTTCCCGCGAGAAGCTGCTGAAACATTTTGAAACAAAGAATTTGAAAGGCTTTGGTGTGGAGCATCTTAAGAACGGCATCATCGCTTCGGGTGCCATTCTGCAATATCTGGACATGACGCAACATTATCAAATCGGCCATATCACTTCGCTTTCGCGTATTGAGGAAGACCGCTATGTGCGCTTGGATAAATTCACTGTCCGAAGTCTGGAATTGCTGGGCAGTATGAATGATGGTGGTACGAGCCTGCTGGATGTTATCGACAAAACCATCAGTCCGATGGGAGCACGTCTGCTGAAACGCTGGGTGGTGTTTCCATTGAAGGATGAGAAGCCTATCAATGAACGTTTGGATGTGGTGGAGTATTTCTTCCGCGAACCGGATTTTAAAGAGTTCATAGAAGAGAAAATGCATCTCATCGGTGATTTGGAACGCATCGTGTCCAAGGCTGCCGTGGGACGTATCTCTCCGCGTGAGGTGGTTCAGCTGAAGGTGGCGCTGCAAGCCATCGAGCCTATCAGGAATGCTTGCCTGAATGCCGATAATGACAGTTTGCGGCGTATTGGTGAACAACTCAATCTCTGTCTTAATATACGCGAGAAAATAGCCAAAGAGATAAAGAATGATCCTCCGTTGCTGGTGAACAAGGGAGGTGTGATAGCCGATGGAGTCAGTGAAGAGCTGGACGAGTTGCGCCGCATTGCTTTCTCGGGGAAGGATTATTTGTTGCAGTTGCAGCAGCGTGAGAGTGACCAGACCGGCATCCCCAGCTTGAAGATTGCCTATAACAATGTATTCGGTTATTATATAGAGGTGCGTAATGCACATAAGGACAAAGTGCCTGCCGAGTGGATTCGCAAACAGACGTTGGTGAATGCAGAGCGTTATATCACACAGGAGCTGAAGGAATACGAAGAAAAAATTCTGGGTGCGGAAGATAAGATTATGGTCCTCGAAACCAAGCTTTATAATGATTTGGTTCTTTCCCTTGCCGAATATATCCCTGCCATTCAGATAAATGCCAATCAGATAGCTCGTCTGGACTGTCTGCTTGCTTTTGCCAATGTTGCCGAAGCGAATAAGTACATCCGTCCGATAGTAGAGGACAGTGATGTGCTGGATATTAAGCAGGGACGCCATCCGGTGATAGAAAAACAGCTTCCGGTGGGAGAGAAGTACATTGCCAATGATGTGTATCTGGATACCGACAGTCAGCAGATTATCATTATCACGGGACCTAATATGGCAGGTAAATCGGCTTTGCTTCGCCAGACGGCATTGATTACGCTGTTGGCGCAAATCGGGTGTTTTGTTCCTGCAGAGAGTGCCCGTATCGGTATGGTGGATAAGATATTCACCCGTGTGGGTGCCAGCGATAATATATCGGTGGGAGAGTCTACCTTTATGGTAGAAATGAATGAGGCAGCAGATATCCTGAACAACCTTTCTCCACGCAGTCTGGTGCTGTTTGACGAGTTGGGTCGGGGGACTTCCACTTACGATGGCATCTCTATTGCATGGGCGATTGTGGAGCACATCCATGAACATCCGCGTGCAAAGGCGCGTACGCTTTTTGCTACTCACTATCATGAGCTGAATGAAATGGAGAAATCCTTCAAACGCATTAAAAACTACAATGTATCGGTGAAGGAGGTCGATAATAAAGTCATCTTTCTGCGTAAGTTGGAGAGGGGAGGCAGTGAGCACTCTTTTGGTATCCATGTGGCGAAAATGGCCGGTATGCCGAAGAGTATCGTGAAACGTGCAAACGATATCCTACACCAATTGGAGACGGACAACCGTCAGCAGGGAATTGCCAAACCGACGGCGGAGATAGCTTCCGGCCGAGATGGGATGCAGCTCAGTTTCTTCCAACTGGACGACCCCGTACTGTGTCAGGTACGTGATGAGATTCTGAATTTGGATGTCAATAATCTGACTCCTCTTGAAGCTTTGAATAAACTGAATGATATCAAGAAAATAGTCGGAGGTGTGTCAAAGCGTTGATGATGCTGTCAAATCGTCAACGGTATATACTTTTGATACAACCTTTTTTAAAACCTCAATGCTTATGAAAAATTTTTTTATTCTATGCTGTCTGTGGATAGCATGTTGTGCGATTTCTGCACAAGAACCGTGTCCCCAAGTAATTCCCGCTCTTCAGCAATGGAAAGGTGGCAGTGGCAAACTGGCTCTTCCTGCCGAAGGTAATATTGTCGTCAACCCTGCTGATGAGGCTGTGCTTTTGTCTACCGCCGAGATATTGGCAGATGACTTGAGCATGATGATGGGGTGGAACTATTCCGTAAAAATCGGCAAACCGGGCAAAAATGATATTTATATGGCTTTGATGAAGCCGGACAAGGAGTTGGGTGATGAAGGCTATAAACTGTCGGTGAACCGGTATGCCGGGATTGAAGCGCCCACCCGAAAGGGAGTGTTCTGGGGAACCCGTACGCTGCTACAGATGCTTTATAAGCAGCAGGGAAAGATTTCGAAAGGAACGGCACGCGACTTCCCTTTATTTCCTAACCGTGGTTTTATGATTGATGCCGGTCGCAAGTTCTTTACATTGGACTATTTGAAGCAATATGTGAAGATACTTTCTTTCTATAAGATGAATGAGTTCCAGATTCATCTGAACGATAACGGTTTTCCTCAGTTCTTTGACAATGACTGGAACAAGACTTATGCTGCATTCCGTCTTGAAAGTGAACGTTTTCCCGGTCTGACCGCAAAAGACGGCTCGTATACCAAGAAAGAGTTTACCGATTTGCAACGGCTGGGTATGGAATATGGGGTGAATGTGATTCCTGAAATAGATATTCCTGCCCATTCATTGGCGTTCACTCACTATAACCCTGAAATAGGTAGCAAAGAGTATGGTATGGACCATTTGGATTTGTATAAGGAGGAAACCTATCATTTTGTAGATTCGTTGCTGGACGAGTATATCGGAGGAGAGAATCCCGTGTTTATAGGCCCTGATGTGCATATCGGTACGGATGAATACAATAAGAAAGAAGCCGAGCAGTATCGTTATTTCACTGACCGCTACTTGAAGTACATTGAGAAGTATGGTAAGACTCCGCGTATGTGGGGAGGCTTGAAATGGCTTCCCGGAAAGACTCCTGTAAAGGCAGAGGGAGTAACGGTAAATGCGTGGTCGTATGACTGGGTAGATCCGGAAGTATCTTTAAAAGATGGATATAAGCTTATCAATACTTGCGATACCTATCTGTATATTGTGCCCGGTGCGGGCTACTATCGCGAGTTTTTGGACCATCAATGGCTGTATGAGACATGGACTCCCTGGATGATAAACCGCAAGCAGACACTTCCCGAAGGCACTCCGGGGGTATTGGGCGGAATGTTTGCCGTATGGAATGACCAGTGTGGCAACGGTATTTCGCAACAGGATGTGCATATCCGTGCTTTTCCGGCCGTTCAGGTGCTGACCGAAAGACTGTGGAAGGGAGACAACAAACAAGTGCCTTATAAAGCATTTGAGGCTCTTTGCAAAGAGATGCCCGAAGCGCCGGGCATTAACCTGTCGGGTAAAATTTCTCCCAATAAAGATGTTGCCCTGACGGTTCCCGGCAAGGAACTGCTCTTTACCGGTAAGGATACGGTTCAGACAGCTTTGCAGGAAGTGGGCTATCCCTATACGGTGGAATTCAAAATCTGTCCGGACGAAAAGACGAATATCAGCGGTGTGCTGTTTAAAGGCGCTCATGCCACGGTATATACAAACTGGGAGAATACGGGACGGATTGCCTTCTCTCGCGACGGTTACACATTTGTGTTTAATTCTTATCGTCTTCCGGCCGGCAGATGGTCTTCCATCCGCATCGAAGGAGATTACAAGGGCACTTCCCTGTATGTGGACGGTAAATTGCAGGAGCGTCTGGAAGGCAGAACCATGCGGGTTTATAATCCCAAATATAAGTCGATGGATGAGATGCGCTATCAAGAAACCTTGGTCTTTCCTTTGCAGCAGATAGGAGATACGCTGAATGGATTTCAGGGGAAACTGAAAGATGTAAGTTGCAGGCAGGGAGAAATGTAATGCTTTTATGATCGTTATGACTGAGTATGAGAGCACGATTTAAATTATATTTATGCGGTATATTATTCCTTTTATGCTGCTGTGATGAATATAAGAAAGATTCAATATGTTTGCAAGACATAGAGGTTGAACAGTTATCTTTCAAATTATATCCCACTGACAGTTTATTAATATACCCTCGTGGCATAAATGTTTGGCGGAACTACCTGATTATAATGGAGCCCAAATTGAAGGACTCCATTTATTCCATTTGGGACCGTGATGATTTTGCTCATTTGTTTTCATGTGGCAGGAAAGGGAATGGCCCTAATGAGTTAATAAATCCGCGATATGATTATTACGCTTCTACCGATAGCAGCTTCTTTATCTTGGACTCTGATATAGAGCGAGAAGTTTGCTTTGAGGATAAAACGCTGGTAATAAAAAGGAATAATGATATCACTCTTCCTGATGCTATCAATCAATTAGTGAGATTGGGGGATGATTACTACATATTGGCAGGTTTGACAAACGGAAGCACCGGTGAACATATTATATATAAGAATGGCGGATATAGTTCTTTTGGAGAATTCCCCCGGAAATCAGAGAATGAAGAGAGGCGATTCTCTACTAATTATAAACTGACAGCCGGAGATGTTGCCCATGATTGTATATGTGATTTCTATCTTCATCAGAATTTGATACGCATTTATGACATAAAGGGTAATTTGTTGAAACATATACAGGTAATAGACAATGCTTGTGTTCCTTCGACTTCTGTTGAACTAAGGCCGGTGTTTCATGAATTAAAGTTTAATTCCAAATATATTGCCGTTTTGTATAATAACAAATATAGTACAGAAGAAATCTATTCGGACGAGAAGCTTATCCAGGAATTGCAACTTTGGAACTGGAAAGGCGAATTGAAGAAGCGCATCTGTTTTGATTTCCCTTTTGACATCTATGCTATATCGGAAGATGATATTCTTTATGCTGTTAATTCCGGCCGACCCGACTATATTTATACTTATGACCTTAAATGAAACCTGAGTGTTAGCAGACATGCACCCACACATACTGACGCACAGCCCTACACGTACGCATATATAGGCTTACACGTATTTACGTGCGAGCCCTTGTGTACGTACGTGTAAAACTGGCTCACCGGCAAAAATAAGAGGACAATTCTATGTTTTAAGGCTATGCCAAAGTCAAGGGAACAAAAAAACGTTTGTCAGAAGGGGGAGGAAACTAATCAAATCTTGTCCGAAAAGTGTCCCCATGTAATTTCTACTGCGCCAGAATCTTTCAATGCTAAAATCAAACTGTTCAGAGCTAAAGAAGTTCTTTCTTTTCCGCATTGCTAAGCTGTATGGTTGTTCCCACTAAAAATCTACTGACCCGGAATATCTTTGGAGCGTAAACACTGGCTGCTGTCTGTTGACTGCAAATATTCGCTGATGAAACATGCTTTGAATCACGAAGGACATGGACTGAGCTTGTCCGCCGGTGTCGGTTATAAATTTTAATGCAATGAATCGATAGTGCTTTCAGGGAATGAATAAAAACTAAACTAACAATCCGTCAAAATGAGAATGCCGATGCGGACGAGAAGCGCATCGGCATTTTTTTCTTCCAACTTTCCGAAAGGCAACAGGTGAGTGGTATTTAATCTTTCTCGCACAGGTATATTTCCATTTTAGAGGTATTTTACTACCTTTGTTCGCAGAAAACTAAAGACAAAACTATTATGCGTTCATTTATCGTGAATTTGAATGTCATCGGCCTGCTGGCTGTTTGCTTGTTTGCCTGCCATCACCACTCTTCTAATCTGCTGTTATATCAGGTAGATTCATTACTGAATGTGAAGCCGGACAGTGCCTTGGCTGTTTTAAGGAATCTATCTGCTTTGGATGAAATGACGGAAGCAGACAGGGCTTATTATGCCTTGCTGCTGGCTGAGGCTACGGATAAAAACGAGTTGCCTTTGTTGCCTTGCGATTCGTTATTGGATTTTGCACTAGATTATTATGGCGATGATGATAAAGAAATGGCTGTAGCTTTGCTTTATAAAGGGCGGTTGCTGGCGCAAATGAACGATAAAAAGGCGGCGATAGAGAATAATTTGAAGGCGTTGGAAGTGTTGCAGGATTATCCTGAAGATACAAAAAGCAGAAGGTTGATTTATAGCTCGTTGGGACTATGGTATGGGGATTGTGGATTATATGACAAAGCGTTGGAAATGCAGAATCAGGCTCTCCACTATTCATGTAGTGCTAAAGATACTGCTATTGCTTATCATAACATCGGATATGTATATACCATGAGAGACTTGCAGGATTCTTCCATTGCTTATCAGCGCAAGGCTGTGGAGTATGCCGTGCGTTCTAAAGATACGAATATGATGGTTGCTTCCTGGCACAGCTTAAGTCTATTTTATGGACGATTTGATAAAACAGATTCTGCTGTAGTTTATGCACGTAAAGTTTTGCAATATGTATCTGATGAACATAAGATGGCTAATGCTTATTATAATATGGGTGATTTGTATATTGATTTGGAACAATACGATTCAGCCAGATATTATTTAGAGAAGAGTCTGCTTCTTTCTTCCTCTTGGTCTATGCCCTATTGGTCGCTTGCTGTTATGGAATCGGAACTGGGAAATTTTCAGTCTGCCTATCATTATCTGGATACTTTTGTGATGGTTCAAGACTCATTGGATGTCAGTGAGAAATTGTCTGAAGTGCAGCATCTGGTTTATAAGCATCAAACGGAATTGGAGGTAAAGGATGCGCAGATAAAATCGAGAAGAATAATAGCATGGATTGTTTTCATGGCTATAATAGTTTGCTTTGTACTCATTTTGATTTACCAACATCGGATTGATCGAAAAAATAATCAGCAGGCACTCTATGAACAGTCGCTGCAACATGCCAATGAAAAACTAACTATCATGCAGCAGCGTATAAAAGAAAATGAATCCAGCCTTGTATTATTACAAGATAAGGAGAACCAAAACCTCGATGAAATCGCTAAAAAAGAGCAATTAATAGCTCAATTGAAGCAAGAGAAGCTGGTACTCCGTACATGGCTGTTTCAGCAAACTTCCATATATAAAAAAGTTGATTCATTGTATGAACAGCAGGAAGTGGATAAAAAGGCACGGAAAGTAATGACAAACTCTGACTGTGAAAAACTAAAGAAAACGGTGTTTGAGATATATGCTGACTATATTTCCCCTTTGCAAATACAATATTCGCAATTGACGGAGGATGACTTATTATGTCTTTGCTTGTTAGAAGCCGGTATCCCTCCGCTGGTTATTGCTTTATGCCTCGGACATACTGATACTGTGGCATTCAACAAACGAAAATCGCGCTTAAAAGTGAAGATGTCAGAGTTATGATTTGTAATTACTTGTTTATCAGCTGTTTGTAAAATTTCGATGTCACAGCAAATAGTTGTGTGCCTTGTCTTTTCCCTATAACTTTGCGGCATCATTTAAAAACAAAAAAGTTATGAAAGCAAAGTTATTATTAGTATTCTTCTCATTATTAGTAGCGTTTCCTTTAGCAGCGCAAAATCGTTGGGGCATCATGGGCGGTGCCAATTTTTCAACGACTTCTGCTGAAGGGTTTAAATGGAGGGCAGGCGGCTATATCGGCGGTTTATATGATATTAGATTGAACGATTCATGGTATATTCAACCGCAGTTGTTATTTACGTATGAAGAGAATGATTCAAAAGACAAAACGAAGGTAGATGCTTTTTTTAGTCAATATGCATTGACACTTCCTGTATTGGCCTCCTTTAAAGTAAGACTGAATGATGCTTTTTCTGGGCGCATCAATGCAGGTCCTTATGTACAATATGCTATGTTCGGGTGTCAGCAAGAATATGGCGAATGGTGGCATCTCGATTTTGGCGATCATTTTACTTATGGTCTGAAAGGAGGGATGGCTGTGGAACATAGACATTGGATTGTCTCCCTAGATTGTAAGTACTCCTTAAAAGAGAATTTCGTAAATTATGGGGGACATGGACTGAGCTTGTCCGCCGGTGTCGGTTATAAATTTTAATGCAATGAATCGATAGTGCTTTCAGGGAATGAATAAAAACTAAACTAACAATCCGTCAAAATGAGAATGCCGATGCGAACGAGAAGCGCATCGGCATTTTGACTGGTTATTGCTCGCGTCATGGACAGGGCCCCGTAATTCCTTTCCGATAGAAGAATTTAACCTTTCCATCCGCTTGCTATTCAAAAAAAAGAAGTACATTTGTTTCATCATCAAACCATAAGCATTATGACCATCATTGCCAACCCTATTTACGACGCTGTTTTCAAATTCCTGATGGAAGACAAGAAAGTGGCCAAGATACTGCTCTCCGCATTGCTGAAAAAGGAGATCATAGACCTGGAGATGCGCCGCCACGAGTATACATCCATGGAGCAGACACGCATCTCGCTCTTCCGCATCGACTTCTCGGCAAAGATTCGCGAGCACGACGGTTCGGAACACCTTGTCCTTATCGAGCTGCAAAAGACCTGGCTGATTACGGAGACCTTGCGCTTCCGCCAGTACCTGGGCACGCAGTACCTCAACAAGGAGAACATCATCGAAGAGAAGAACGAGCACGGACAAAAACGGACCTATGGGTTGCCCATCATTTCCATCTACATCCTGGGGCATTCCCTGGGCGACCTCACCGAGCCGGTGGTCTATGTGCGCCGCAGCTATCTGGACTATGATGACCATCCGCTCCCTGCTCCCGACCCTTTCATCGAGAGTCTGACGCATGACAGCATCATCGTACAGATCCCGTTCCTCACCGGACGCACCCGCAACCGCCTGGAACGTCTGCTGAGCGTGTTCGACCAGGAATACCGGCAGCCCGACAGTGAGCATTATCTGGAAATAAACGATGAGCACATGGACGAGGAAGTGAAGTATGTGGTGCACCGCCTGCTGAAGGCCGCTGCCGCACCCGCCGTTCGCCGTGCCATGGAGATAGAGGACGAGATTCTTTCGGAAATAGAGGACAGGGATACGACAATAATGCTCAAGAATAAGGTGATAGAGGAAAAAGAACAGGTCATTGAGCAGAAAGAGCAGGTCATTGAGGAAAAAGAGCAGGTCATTGAACAGAAAGAGCAGGTCATTGAACAGAAAGAGCAGATGATTCGTTCCATGGTTAAGATGCTCTGTAACAATGGAGCATCAATGGACGAGATATCCGGACAATTAGGAATACCTATGGAACAAATCAAACAATATATCGATTCATGATACCACTGTGACGCTCCGGAAAAGATACGGACATATTTTTACAGTCCATAAAAGCTATCTTTGTTTTCGTGTGCCTTGATATCAATGTTTGCTTTATAAATATTGCAGAGAGAATTATATTTCCTCGCACACCCTCATTTCCATTCCTTTATACACCACAACAATCTTGTGTAACTGTGTGCTGCCCACGGCATTCTGCACCGTATCGGTATCTGCATACCGATTGGCTTGGGCAATACCCTCTTTCCGAAGTTCCTCCACACGGTCTTCGGGATCTTTGTACTTGGCATACTTCAATTCGATGATGTAGCTGTGTTGCATATCAGGATAGATATCAAGCAAAGGGCACAGGAAAATGTCAGCATATCCGGCTTGAGTGTCTGCCTCGGAGATGGGACGGTAGAAGCGGTTCTGAGCCGTCATGGCAAGAGTGAAACCATGTACGAAAAACTCGCCTTTCTGCTTGTCGCGTTGCGAGGCATAACGCTTCAGACAGTCCGCTATATAGCCGAAGTAAGATTGCCATGAACCATCGTAGGCTAAAGCCGAAGCAAGCTCGTCTTTCTCATGGTTGCTGAAACTGAGGTCGGCTTCATTGTACGTGTTCAGCAGATAGGTGTAGAGCTGCTCCTGCACCACCTGGTTGGGAATAGTAAGTTTGGTCTTTCCCTTATACATTCCGCTGATAGTAAGCATACCGAAATAATAGAGCAGGCTCACGAAATTGTCGGAATCCACAATGTTGGCAGCCGGAAAGCTTTCTTTTAACTCGCCGGTAATGTAACCTTGGCTCACTAAGGTCTGTATGGCGGAGGCATCGTGCGCAAACTCTTTGTCCTTGCGGATGAGCATACGCAATTTTTCGTAATCGATGCGAATATTGCTCTCTATCATATTTCTGGGTACTCTGCCATTATTGTCTATATAGTTTTTGACAAAATAAAGCACCATATTGGAATTGTATAGCGTAGTTTCTCCATAGCACTCCTGTGCAAAGCAGTAGCTGTCATACCATGGTTTCATCAGCCCTATCAACTCATCGATGGTATGATTGAAAGAGGTTTTGGTAGAATAATAAGCCAGCATTTCGCGTACCTCGGCTTCGGTGAACCCCATCATTTGGTTAAATTTCGATGAGAGAGAGTAGTTGGTACCGATGTTGAAGCCACTGGTCAGGTCGTCCATCGTCACGGGGCTTACACCGGTGATAAAGCAACGCTTGATACTGGAATAAGTCCCGGCTTTCACCTTGTTAAAAAAAGCGCGCAGATAACCTTCTTTGTGCGTCTCTTCGGTATATCGGCGCAGGCTGTCGGCATCGGAGAGGATGGCATTTGTGAAGTGGTCATACTCATCAATGAAGAGATATATCTTTTGGCCTGCACGTTCGCATTCATGATAGAGAACGTCCAACTGCTCAACGGCTCCCTCTTTTTTATCTAACTTTTCCCGGATGCCCTGCGGCAGATACTCTGCATAAATATCACAAAAGTAATTGAAACAGGTATTGCAATGTGCATCCAGTCCGCTGCGGTAATTGTGCAATTCGCCATTAATACCGGAAAAGTTGAGATACAGCACCAGGTAACTATTGCGGTCATCTGTAGGATGCTTCCCTATGTAGAGGTCGCCAAACAGGGCGTCAAACTTGTCACGGGTACGCACATCATAATAGTGTTGCAGCATATTCAGTGTCAGACTCTTGCCGAAACGACGTGGACGGATAAAGAAGAAATACCGGTCCGAACGTTCTATTAAAGGGATAAACGAAGTCTTGTCCACGTAATAATAATTGTCAAGACGAATATCTTCGAAATTCATCATGCCGTATGGCAACAACTTCATATCTGATGATACATATTCCATAATTCAGTTTATTTATGAGTCCACTTTGAACTAGTGTAAACAAAGATACGCTCTTTCCGCTGCTTTTACAAATAAACGTTCGTACTTTTTAGCCTCTATTCACTGAGCCAGCTCTTTCAGTATCATTTCTATTTTTTGAAAGAGTTGCCCTATGTGCGCTCCGTCTACAAAAGCATGGCTTACGGTGAAAGCAATGGGCATAACCAATCTTCCTTCGCGTGGCACTACTTTGCCGGCATTCATCAGCGGATAGTCCAGTGGATGGTCGGGAGCCATCTGCGTGTAGGTGAGCGAAGTGAAATAAAGCTGAGGCGTGGCGCTCAGTTGGATGATGTCAAAATCACCTTGCTCTGCAATCACTTTTTCGGCTCCATACGGGTCGCCGTCTTCGGGAATATGATGGACGATGTGGTATGCTTCGGCATAAAAACGCTCAAAATCCTCGTGGTAAGGGATGCGCACGGTGTAGAAAGTCTTGCCGGGGACGGCGATGGGTGAGATGATGTCCACCTGGTCATGATAGACTACTTGTCCGTTTTTGTCCGTGCGGAAACGGAATTCCTTCACCTCGTTGGCGGCCCGGAGTATGGCATAGAGATAATACAGGAAAAAAGAACGTCCGGAGGCTTTTGCCGCAGCAAGGGCCTCGCCGCACTCTACTTCGCTGGTAATGGATATCCATGAGTTGTGGAAAGTGCGGAAGAAATTGTAGTTGTCCCGACGTTCCCAGGTGTCAATGTCTATGATATGTTTCATTTGTTTTTAGCCGGCTTGAAAGAGTGATACATAAAATGTGCTCCGATAAGGATAAACGGAATGCTGAGCCATTGCCCCATATTGAGCATCATGCTGTCTTCGTATGCCTCTTGGCTGGCTTTGATGAACTCTACAAAGAAGCGGAAAACGAAGATGGTGGTGAGGCAGTAGCCGAAATAGAACCCCGGAAGGAGGGAGGTTTTGTATTTCTTGTATAAAGACAGTCCTATGACGAAGATGATGAGATAGGCTATGGCTTCATAGAGTTGTGCCGGATGGCGCGGTTCCATTCCTTCGCGGGGGAAAATGAACGCCCAGGGCACATTACTCAGTTTGCCGACTATCTCGCCATTCATCAAGTTGCCCAAACGGATAAAACAGGCGGCGATAGGGGTGGCAATGGCAATGTTGTCGAGTACCGAAAGGTAGTTTAATTTCATTTTGCGGGCATAAAACCAAAGGGAAAGTAGCAATCCGATGGTTCCTCCGTGGCTCGCTAAACCTTGATAGCCTGTCCATTTGATGCCTCCGTCTGTAAACTTGACGGGAAGAATCATTTCGAGAGGGTGGGAAAGCCAATAGCTCGGTTCATAAAACAGGCAATGCCCCAACCGTGCGCCTACAACGATACCCAGCAGGCAGTAAATAAAGAGGGAGTCAAATTTCTCATACGGAATCTTTTGGTCTTTATACAGTTTGGAGATGACCCAATAGGCCAGAATCAACCCTGTGACAAACAGGATGGAGTAGTAACGGATGGTGATGCCGAAGATGGAGAAAGCTTCTATCTCGGGATTCCACACGATATGGAGTAATTGATGCATAATCTTGGGGTTTATGAATGACAACTATTGAATTTCTTTTCTACTTTGCGATAAGTGGGCATGTCTACTTTCAGTGTCTCGCCCAGTTCAATCATATCGAACAGCATTCCCTGTATTTCCGATTCATGGCCTTTGGCAATGTCCTTTTGCATAGAGGCAGTGCTTTGGGGGTCTAGCTTATCAATGATTTTCAGGTTGTATTCTATCGGGTCTTCGGGGAATATGATGCCCATGCGACGTCCCATTTCGCTGCTTTCGCGAGACAGGCCGATGAAGGTGTCGCGTTCTTCGCCGGGATGCTGCAATGCGCCCATCGGGACATTGTGATAAGCTCCTGTGCATGCCATGGCGGAGATGAAAGACCATTTGATGAAGGTGTCGCGGTTGATGTCTTCCGAAATGTCTGCCTTGATGCCTGCATCTCTCAGTGCATTAGCAACGGCTTCCAGTCGTTCGGGAGCTATTTCTTGTTCGGGGCGTGCTCCGAAAACAAGGCGGAATATTTTGCCCATTTGCGTGATTTCGCCTGTGCCGGACACGAAACCGACAATGTATATGCAACCGTCGAGTACCGTTACACGTGGAACAAGTCGGCCGATGCGGGGACCGGTTCCGTAAACATTCAAGATGGGGATTACCAAGGTGTCTTGATGCGAGGCGCGTTCCAGAACATCCTGAATGGAGTTGATGGAATATCCTTTTACACAAACGAAAATGACATCTGCCTGTTCGTTATATTCTTCGGCTGTGCAGGCTTTTACGGGAAGATAATGTTCGCCTTTTAAATCCGACTTCAGGTGAAGTCCTTTTTCGCGGATGGCTTCCAGGTGTTTGCCACGGGCAATGCACGTTACGTCCTTTCCTGCTAAAGCAAGAAAACCGGCGATGCTACCTCCCACGCCGCCGGTTCCTATGATAAGAAATTTATTCATATTAATCGTTTGTTTTATACATTGAAGCGGAAGTGCATGATGTCGCCATCCTGTACCACATATTCCTTGCCTTCAATGCCCATCTTTCCGGCTTCCTTGACGGCCGCTTCCGAACCATATTGAATATAGTCTTCGTATTTGATGACTTCGGCACGGATAAAGCCTTTTTCAAAGTCGGTATGGATGACTCCGGCACATTGGGGAGCTTTCCAGCCTTTGCGGTAAGTCCATGCTTTTACTTCCATTTCTCCGGCTGTGATGAATGTTTCCAGATCCAACAGTTTGTAAGCTGCTTTAATCAAACGGTTGACACCCGATTCTTCCAAACCTGCTTCCTGAAGGAACATCTGACGGTCTTCGTATGTTTCCAGTTCTGCAATGTCGGCTTCTGTTTTGGCAGCTACCACTAGGATTTCCGCGTTCTCTTCTTTGACGGCCTCGCGCACCATTTCAACATATTTGTTACCGTTGACTGCGCTTGCTTCGTCCACATTGCACACATACATCACCGGCTTGGAAGTCAGCAGGAACAATTCTTTGGCAATTTTTTGTTCGTCTTTGCTTTCAAATTGTACGGTGCGGGCAGACTTGCCCTGCTCCAATGCTTCTTTGTATCTGACAAGCACTTCGTATGTTTGTTTAGCCGCCTTGTCACCTCCGGTCTGTGCCTGTTTCTGCACTTTTTGGATACGGCTTTCAATGGTTTCCAAATCTTTCAGCTGAAGTTCGGTATCGATGATTTCTTTATCGCGTACAGGGTCTACACTTCCGTCCACGTGAGTTACATTCTCATCGTCAAAGCAGCGGAGTACGTGTAAGATAGCGTCTGTCTCACGAATATTGGCTAAGAATTTGTTTCCTAATCCTTCGCCTTTGCTGGCGCCTTTCACCAGACCGGCAATATCCACAATTTCGACAGTGGTAGGAACGATGCGTCCCGGATGAACCAGCTCGGCAAGTTTGGTCAAACGTTCATCGGGAACAGTGATTACGCCGACATTTGGTTCGATTGTACAAAAAGGGAAGTTGGCTGCTTGAGCCTTTGCATTTGATAAGCAATTAAAAAGTGTCGACTTTCCTACGTTCGGAAGGCCGACAATGCCACATTGTAAAGCCATTATCTATCTGTTTTTTTGATTATTATCCATTAATTTGCCTGCAAAGATAACCATTCTTTTTTTATCGTGCTTCATATTAAAGATAGAATTGGCTTGGAGCTACGAAAAAAGGCAGTCATCGCGACTGCCTTTTTGTTTAAAATTTTATGAAAAGTGTTAGATTGTTAGTTAAATGAACATTTTATTTATCCATAGTTACGGTCATTTCAGGTACTAGTATATATTCTTTCTTCTTAGAATTCCATTTATAATATTCGGTAGTAATGCTCTTATTTCCGTGAATATAACGGATGCAGAGGTTGTTTTCCCAACAGTTTTTGTTGCTGTTCCATTTTTGACTTTCATCTTCGGTACGTTGTTGGTTTGTATCGTACTTATAATTGTGCTTCATATAATTGGTCAGCATATTACCGTCCATCTTGAAAACAGTTTCCGAAATGATTACTCCGTTTACTTCTTCAGTGTTGTGAACCAGGTTGTCGCCCGGCTTTGCTGCGGAAATTGTAAGGCTGGCAATAAACAACATTACTACAGAGAGCATTCCTTTCAAAAAAATAATTTTCTTCATGATATCAGTATATTAGATTGTTACTTTCATATTGTTTTCAAAAGCGGTGCAAATGTACAAAAAGAAATTGAAATACCTAACAAACCTGCAATAAAAAGATGATATTTTTGCAATATGTCACTAAATAAACAAATATTAAGAATTAGGTGCTTTCAATATGTAACAGAATGTATTTAAAGAGAGAGAAAGGAGTTTATGTATTTATCTTGAATAACAGAGGAATAGTGGGTGAATGGCGGTTGTTTATCTTTGGACTGGCAGACCGGAGATTCTTTAGGGAAAGAGGATAAATAGATTTTTGAGTATACAATCAGAATAGGCAGATAAAGGAAGGAGACCAACTGCTGGTCTCCTTTAATATATTTATATATAGCGTGTTAGTGATTATATGTTCTTTTTAATGTGCTTCCAACCAATTGTTTCCCCAGCCACAGTCTGCTTTTAGAGGCACTTGCATCAGATAGGCTTTTTCCATTTCTTCCATTACGATTTGCTGTACTTTTTCCTTCTCTTCGGGCACAACACTGAAGTTTAATTCATCGTGCACCTGAAGTATCATTTTAGAGCGTATACTTTCAGATTGAAAGCGTTGGAATATTTTAACCATGGCTACTTTGATAATGTCGGCTGCACTTCCCTGAATGGGAGCATTTATGGCATTCCGTTCAGCATATCCGCGTACTACGGCATTGCGTGAATTGATGTCCGGCAGGAAGCGTTTACGGCCGAAAATAGTTTCGATGTAACCGTTGGCACGTGCGCGTTCGATGCTCTTGTCCATATATTCCTTGATCTGCGGATAGGTATCGAAATAGCCGTCTATCAGTTCTTTGGCTTCCTGACGGGGGACATTCATGCGTTCTGCCAATCCGAATACCGATATGCCATAGATAATACCGAAGTTGGCGGTTTTGGCCTTGCTGCGTTGCTCGCGTGTCACATCCTCGATGGCTATTTTATATACTTTGGCGGCTGTAGCGGCATGGATGTCGTCTCCTTCGCGGAAAGCTTCTATCATGTTTTTGTCACCGCTTAAGTGGGCCATGATGCGGAGCTCTATCTGAGAATAGTCGGCAGAGAAGAACTCGCATCCGTCTTCCGGGATAAATGCCTTGCGGATTTCTTTGCCGTCTTCGTTGCGGATAGGGATGTTTTGCAGGTTCGGATTGCTCGAACTGAGGCGTCCTGTGGCGGTCACGGTCTGGTTGAAGGACGTGTGTATCTTGCCCGTTGCCGGATTAATAAGAAGGGGTAGGGCATCGATATAAGTTCCGAGTAGTTTCTTCAGCCCTCGATGTTCAAGAATCTTGCCCACTATTTCATGCTTTCCGCGCAAGCTTTCCAATACTTCTTCGCTGGTCACGTATTGGCCGGTCTTTGTCTTTTTGGCTTTTTCTACGATGCGTAGCTTGTCAAACAAGACTTCCCCCACTTGTTTGGGCGATGCAATGTTGAACTCTGTCCCTGCCAATTGATGTACTTCTTCTTCTATTTGATTCATGCGGGCTGTGAAATGTTCCGAGGTTTGTTTCAGTGCTTCCGTGTCTACACGCACGCCATTTCTTTCCATATAGACGAGGACGGGGACTAGGGGCATCTCTATTTCGTAAAAGAGTTTTTCGGCTCCTTGCTCTTTCAGTTCCTTTTCCAGTGCATGCTTTAGCTTTAAGGTGACATCGGCATCCTCGCACGCGTACTTATATATAGCTTCGGGAGGGAGGTCGCGCATATTTTTCTGTCCTTTGCCTTTAGGTCCGATAAGTTCTTCTATATGAATCGTCTGGTAATGCAGGTAGATTTCGGCAAGGTAGTCCATGTTATGGCGCAGTTCGGGTTGCAGCACATAGTGTGCTACCATAGTGTCGAACAGCGGACCGCAAACCTCTACTCCGTAGTTGCCTAGCACCAGCATATCGTACTTGATATTTTGTCCCACTTTCAGTACTCCTGCTTTTTCAAATACCGGTCGGAACTCATTAACAATTTTTTGTGCTTCATTTTGTTCGGCGGGAACGGGGACATAGAAAGCTTGGTTTTCGGTGTAGCTGAAACTCATTCCTACCAGTTTTGCGGTGATGGGATCGGTTCCTGTTGTTTCCGTGTCTAGACTGAAAGTTTCTTTTGTAAGTAACTTTTGTATTAATTCGGTTCTTTTTTCTTCTGTATCAATAAGTTGATAGTCGTATTTTGAATTTTCTAAACATGCGAGATTTGAATAATTTCCGTTTCCTGTATTCTCGTCTTCAAATTCTGCAAAGAGATTGCCTTGTGATGAAGCCTGTGAAGATGGTGAAGTGCTCGGTTGGTCAAATAGTGAAGGCTGGTCACCGAAAAGTGAGCCTTGTGCTTTGTCGTGTGACATTGAAGTCGCACCTGCCGAAGCCGTTTTCTTTTCACGATTAAAAACGCGGTCGATGAGCGTGCGGAATTCCATCTCTTCAAAAATCTTCCGAAGTTCCTCTTCGTCGGGTTCTTCGCGTTTCAGTTCATCCATGTTCAATGTAATGGGGACATCAATTTTAATAGTCGCCAAGAATTTGGAGAACTCAATCATTTTTCGATTAGTTTCCACTTTTGTTTTCAATGCCCCTTTCAACTCATCTGTGTGGGAGAGTAGGTTTTCGATGCTGCCATATTGGGCAATGAGCTTCTGTGCCGTTTTTTCGCCTACACCCGGACAACCGGGAATGTTGTCGGACGAGTCGCCCATCAGTCCCAACATATCAATGACCTGAGCAGGTGACTGAATGTCAAACTTTGCCTTTATCTGCTCGATACCCATCACCTCAAATTCCTTGTCACCATATTTGGGTCGGTACATAAATACATTGTCACTCACCAGTTGACCATAATCCTTGTCGGGAGTCATCATATAGGTAGTGATACCGCGCCGTCCGGCTTCGGTGGCAAGTGTACCGATTACATCATCGGCTTCATAGCCCGGCACTTCCAGAATGGGAATGCGGTAAGCGCGGATAATGTCTTTTATGATAGGTACGGACAAACGGATTGCTTCGGGCGTTTCTTCGCGCTGAGCCTTGTATTGTTCGTATGCCTCGTGGCGGAAAGTAGGTCCGGCAGGGTCGAATGCCACACCAATGTGCGTTGGGGTTTCTTTCTTCAATACGTCTTCCAGTGTATTGACAAAGCCGAGTACGGCTGAAGTGTTGAAACCCTTGGAGTTAATGCGCGGGCTTTTGATGAAAGCGTAGTATGCGCGATATATTAATGCGTATGCATCCAGCAGAAAAAGTTTGTCCATTCTTAAAAATCTTTAGTTTTTTCATGGTAAAAGTACAAAAAAATACCGTATTCCGCGTTTTATTACTACTTTTGTGCTCAAATTAACCTGTATGGACAAGTTACAGCAAATCAGATTGCCTATTGTTAAGGAGTTTGAAGAGTTCAAATCCTTGTTTGACGCTTCGCTTCAAAGTTCCAATCCTTTACTTAGTGAGGTATTGACCTATATTAAGCAGAGGAATGGCAAGATGATGCGTCCTATTCTGACGTTGCTGATGGCCAAATTATTCGGTGAAATCAATTATTCTGCACTTCATGCTGCTCTTTCATTGGAGTTGCTTCACACAGCAAGTCTGGTGCATGACGATGTGGTGGACGAAAGTGATAAACGCCGCGGACAGTCATCGGTAAATGCTATTTATAATAATAAGGTGTCTGTGTTGGTGGGAGACTATATGTTGGCTACCAGTCTGAAACATTCTGCCATGACAGGTTCTATCCGTATTGTCGATTTGGTGGCACGGCTTGGGCAGAATCTTGCCGAAGGTGAGATTATCCAATTGACTAATATCAATGCTTCTGAATTTTCTGAAGAAGTCTATTATGATGTGATTCGTAAGAAAACAGCCGCACTCTTTACAGCCAGTGCCGAAGCCGGGGCAGTAGCTGTCAACTCTCCCGATGAAATGGTGCAAAATGCGCGGTTATTCGGTGAGATGATTGGGATTGCTTTCCAGATTAAGGATGATATTTTCGATTATTACTCTTCCGGTGAGATAGGTAAGCCGACAGGCAATGATATGAGCGAAGGTAAGTTGACATTGCCGGCATTGCATGTGCTGAATACTTTGGGTGATGAGAAGATGTGCCAATTGGCGCTTCGCATTAAATCCTTGGATGCTACAGATGCAGAAATATCCCTCTTCATCGATTATGTGAAAAAGAATGGCGGTATAGAGTATGCCAGACAGGTGATGGTGGATTATCGTAATAAAGCATTGGATTTGCTTCCTTCTACTGCTGATACAACCATTAAAGATGCTTTGACTGCTTATATTGATTACGTGATAGAACGTGAGAAATAACTTCCTGTTTATCCTTTTATTGGTATAAAAACAATTCCATCGTCGTGGAATTGCTTCTCACAGCGATGGAATCGGTTGTAATAGTTGTATGGTGTAGTGATTAGAAGAATTTAGTTTCTTGACCAACAATTTCGGAGAGGAGCAGATTAGCCAGACGGCTTGTTCCTAAGCGGAATAATTCATTGGTTAACCATTCTTCGCCCAATATTTCTTTTACGATAGTGTAGTAAACCAATGCGTCGTGCACGGTATTGATGCCTCCGGCAGGTTTAAAGCCGACTTTTCTGCCGGTAACCATATAGTATTCTTTGATGGCTTCACACATCACATAGGCAGCTTCGGGGGTCGCGGCAGGATTTTCTTTACCGGTAGAAGTTTTGATGAAGTCTGCGCCCGAATACATCGATAAAATAGATGCTTTCTTAATGTTGGAAGCATTTCCGAGTGCTCCTGTTTCCAGAATTACTTTCAAGTGCTTGTCTCCGCAGACTGCTTTTAATTCTTCGATTTCATCGCACATTCCTTCATAGTCACCGGTCAGGAACTTGCCGACCGAGATGACAATGTCTATTTCGTCTGCACCGCTATGAATAGCCATGGCAGTTTCTGCCACTTTCACTTCAATGAATGTTTGTGAAGAGGGAAATCCCCCCGATACACAGGCAATATTTACGTTATCGGCTTCCAGCGTGTCGTTTACTATCTCTGCCATATTGGGGTAAACACAAATGGCGGCTACATTGCTCAAATCGGGATATTTGTCAACGAAATCGTTTACCTTTTCGGTAAATTTCATTACGCTTTCTTCCGAGTCGGTACATTTTAATGTGGTGAGATCAATGCAGTGGAAGAGGAATTTCTTAACTTCCGGTGTATTGTTTTCAGCCAAATGCTCTTCGATGAAATGGGTAACTTTTGCTTTTACATCTTCATCATTCAGATGGGTGTTGTATTTGGCAAGTGCTTCCATATACTTGTCGTGAGCATCCTCATGTTCGTGACCATGCTCGTGACTGTGGCTACAATCGTGGTTATGTTCCATAATTCTTTATAATTTGGGGTTGTTTTTATGTCTGTCTTTGTCTCGGTTTGTTTTCTTTTCGAGATTCCGATGAAAGGCTTCCGTCAGGTCTACACCTGTCTGGTTGGCGAGGCAGAGGAGTACCCAAAGCACATCGGCCATTTCGTCTGCAAGGTTGCATTTTTCGCCCTCCTTGAAGGATTGGTCACCATATTTACGTGCCATGATACGTGCCAGTTCACCCACTTCTTCAGTCAGTACGGCCATATTGGTCAGTTCGCTGAAGTAGCGCACGCCGTATGTTTTAATCCAGCGGTCTACTTCTTTCTGTGCTTCTTCCAGTGTCATATTATTCTTTGTTTTTTGAGTCCATACATATAGTAACAGGGCCGTTGTTCAGAAGTTCGACTTTCATGTCGGCTCCGAATTCTCCTGTGCCCACTTCGCGTCCAAGAGCGATACTGAGTTCATTACAGAAGTATTCATATAAGGGAATAGCTGTTTCCGGTCGTGCAGCACGGATGTAAGAAGGGCGATTGCCCTTCTTGTAGGAGGCGAATAATGTAAATTGGCTGATAACCAATATATTACCTTCTGCTTCCAGAATGGACTTATTCATTACTCCATTTTCATCATCAAATACTCTCAAGCCGATTACCTTTTTACATAGCCAATCTGCATCTTCTTGATTATCAGCTTCTTCAATACCTACTAATATCATTAATCCTTTTTCTATGGCCGACTTGCAGACCCCGTCGATGGTGACGGATGCATGGCTTACTCGTTGTATAACTATTCTCATATTTTATTTTTTATCGTTTTTTGCAGATAGTATATATGCAAAGGTAGAAAAATCCCTTCTATTCTGTAAGGCTTTCTTTGATATTTTTAGCGGCAGCTTCGCCCACTACGGCGGCTATTTCTTCCTGTGTTGCTTTTTTTATGCGTGCCACACTCTTAAACGTTTTCAGAAGGGCGGCTTTGCGCTTCTCGCCGATTCCCGGAATACTGTCCAGGGCAGAGGCTACCTGACTCTTGCTTCGTTTGTCGCGATGGAAAGTGATGGCGAATCGGTGCACTTCGTCTTGTATATTCTCTAGAAGATGAAATAACGGTGTGCTTTGTTTAATGCCGATGGTAAGCGGAGGAAATCCGTAAAGCAGTTCCGAAGTGCGGTGTCTGCGGTCTTTGGCAAGTCCGGCAATGGGAATACGCAGATGAAGTTCGTCCTCGATAACTTCACGAACGACCTCCATTTGTCCTTTTCCACCGTCGGTGATGATGAGGTCGGGCAGGGGAGAACCTTCTTCGATAAGGCGTGTGTAGCGGCGTCGGACAACTTCCTTCATGGAGGCATAATCATCGGGTCCTTCTACGGTTTTAATATTAAATTTGCGATAGTCTTGTTTGCTGGGCTTACCCATTTTGAATACCACGCAGGCGGCTACGGCATTCGAGCCTTGGATGTTGGAATTATCAAAACATTCGATGTGGGCGGGCATTTTCTCCATGTGGAGCTGGTCTTGTATTTCTTTCAGGATGCGTACTTTCTTTTGCTCGGGATTCAGCTTGTCCGCTTGTTTCAGGCGGTCTACTTTATATTGTTTTACATTCATGACGGATAGATCGAGCAAGTGTTTCTTCTCACCTCTTTGGGGAATGGTGAAAGTTACATTGTTCATCTCCATATCCACCTCGAAAGGAACGATAATTTCGCGTGAAGTACTATTGTATCGTTCTCTCATTTCTACGATTCCCAGTTGCAAAAGCTCTTCTTTGGTTTCGTTCAAACGCTTTTTATATTCGAATGTGAAGGCTTGGTTTATGCAGCCGTTGGTAATGTGGAGGTAATTGATGTAAGCCGAGTTTTCATCCATTTCAATGGAAAATACATCGACATTATGAATGATGGAATTGACAACCTCGCTTTTGGAACGATAGGTTTCTATGAGGTCATACTTTTCCTTTATCTTTTGCGCTTCCTCAAATTTCATTTCGGAAGCCAGGGCTTGCATCTCTTCCATGAGCAGGTCACTTACAATCTGTGTATCGCCTTTTAAAATCTCTTTGATTTCACGGATATCTTTCATATAGTCTTCGTGAGATTGGCGTCCTATGCACGGCCCTTTACAATTCTTTATATGATATTCCAGGCAGACATCAAACTTCCCGGCATTGATGTTCTCCGGGGTAAGATTTAATTTGCAGGTACGGATAGGATAGAGCTTTTTAATCAAATCGAGTACGGCATACATCGATGGAACATGACTGTACGGGCCGTAATAGCCGGAGCCGTTACGTATAATTTTACGTGTCTTGAAGATGCGGGGAAAGTATTCGTTACTTACGCAGATAGAAGGGTAGGTTTTGTCATCCTTCAGCATAACGTTGTAACGCGGACGGTATTTCTTGATTAGGTTATTTTCGAGTAAGAGGGCATCCTCTTCCGTTTTTACTACGATATAACGGATGTCTGCAATCTTGCTGACCAATACTCGTGTCTTTCCATTGGGATGTTCTCTGTTGAAATAAGAAGAGACTCTGCGCTTTAAATTCTTGGCTTTTCCAACGTAGATAATTGTTCCCTCGGCGTTCAGATATTGATAAATGCCGGGGCTTTCGGGAAGGTTGAGAACGATTCCTCTCAGATATTCATTGGTGCTAATCTCTTCTTTTTTCTCCATATTGTTACAATATTATTGTTTTGGGATAAAGACGGATTTCATACGTCTGCTCCAAAGGTTTATATACTATCTTTGGTTGTAGGGGTAATGTTTGGTTATTTGCAGATATTCGCGGATACATTATTCGGAATATGGGGTTGTGTCAAAACCTGGATAATACTGTCGTTTGGTTCGTAGGGGTGAGGTTCGCTCGCCCGAAAACAGTTTGCTTTGTGTCTTCGGGCAGGCAACCCCTG
>ENA-OPXX01000597-OPXX01000597.1-human-gut-metagenome-genome-assembly--contig:-NODE-597-length-32122-cov-2.025790_pt1 | contig 32122 bp, 28 predicted proteins | sample MGYA00241771_ERZ502046 | MGnify/ENA primary metagenome ERZ502046 (study PRJEB25962, sample SAMEA2042006) | human gut metagenome | biome: human gut; feature: human-associated habitat; material: faeces...
TTACAAAAGTAAAAGAAAAATATCCAAATAAAAATATTTGGTGTTATACCGGTTTTGACTTCGAAAAAGATATTATTCCAGAATGTAAAACATCTAATATAACAAATAAATTAATATCTAATATAGATGTTGTAGTAGATGGTAAATTTGACGAAACTAAAATGGATAAAACATTAAAATTTAGAGGGTCAAGTAATCAAAGAATAATAGATGTAAAAGAAACTTTAAAAGATAATGCAATAAAGATGGTAAAATTTACCGATTAGCATATTGACAACCAAAAGTTAATTATATATAATAGAGTAGCTATAAAAATGTAGGTAATATTATAAATTAATATTGCCCTAATTTATTGGCAACAAATTTAAACTATTAAGCTATTGTGTTAAAAATAATACAAAAGTTTGATTTTATCCCACAGTTGTAAGAAGCCGGAAGGAGGGGAATATAATGTCATCAGAAGTTAAGGTAAAAGATGGAAATATAGAAGATGCTTTAAAAAGATTTAAAAGACAATGTGCCAGAAATGGTGTAATCCAAGAAGTTCGTAAAAGAGAGCATTATGAAAAACCTAGTGTTAGAAGAAAGAAAAAATCAGAGGCAGCTAGAAAAAGAAAATTTTAATATAAAATTAGTAAATGAGGTTGGAAACTAGAATAAATCTGGTTCCAACCTTTTTGATTATGTGCATTTAAATTAACTAACAGGGATTTTAAGGACCGTCCCTTAATCCCGAAGTTCGATAAGGAGGAAAAAATATGTTAAAAGAAAAATTATTAGAAGATTTAAAAAACAGTATGAAAGAGAAGAATGTTGTAAGAAAAAATGTGGTTCAAATGATTAGGGCTGCTATTTTACAAAAAGAAAAAGATAACCAGATAGAGCTTAGCGATGAAGAAATTATGCAAATAATTGCTAAAGAAGCTAAAACTAGAAAAGATGCTTTACCAGATTACGAAAAAAGTGGTAGAGAAGATTTAATAAAAGAAGTTAAAGAAGAAATTGCTATTATAGAAGAATATTTACCAAAACAATTAACTAAAGAAGAAATATTACCAATAATACAAGAAATAATAAACAAAACAGGAGCAAGTAGTATAAAAGATATGGGAAAAGTAATGGGAGAAGCTAAAAAACAATTAGGTGTTAGTGCAGATGGAAAAACAATAAGCGAATGTGTAAAAGGACTATTATCAAAATAAAAGTATAGGAGCAACAATGAAAGAAAAAATAAAGGAACATATAAAGAGGCATCAGTTCGCATATAGTGCATTGTTAATATTATGTTGTTTTTTTGCACAGATATTTTATTGTAATAGCATAGATGTATCAGACGAATTGTTTACCTTTGCAAATACGTATAAATTGCATAACGGAATAAACTTATATTCTCAAAACAATGTAATAGATACACCACTTTTTTTCTGGATAGGTAATTTGTTTTTATCTATTTTTGGAGATAATTTTTTTGTTTATAAAATATATGGAATAATTATATTCGAAGTAATTTTTTTATTACAGCTAAATATTTTAAGAAAACTGAAAGTTCCAACAGCCAGAGCAACTGTATATATATTATTAATTTCGTTACCATTTACTAAAACTTTATTTGGAAGTGGGGCAAATTATAATAATTTAGCTATTTTATTTTGGCTACTAGGAATGAATTTTATTATAAAAAAAGATGATTTACATGTAAATATAATAGAACAAGGAATAACTTCTGCATTAATATTTGCTACAAAACAAAATATAGGAATATATTATTTAATGGGACTTACAATCTTTACTATATATAATTACAGAAAAGAAATACAAAAAGTAGTAAAAAAATTATTTGGAACATATGCAATATTTTTAGCAATAACAATGGTATGGCTTACTATCCTTATTATACAAGGAGAATTTAAAGATTTTATTAATTACTGTTTTTTAGGAATTGGAGAATTTGCAACAAATCACTTTAACTTTCAAGATTTTAATATAGTGCTATATGCAATTCCAATTATAGCCTTTATAATTGCGTGGTTTATGAAAAAGAAAGAAAAATTAAAACTAAATGATAATTTTACTAAAATAAGTATATTCTTTGCATGTTTTACATTTACAAGTTTACTTATAGGTTATCCAATATTTAATATATATCATATTAAATTAGCTTTAATTGTTCCTATTGTTTATTGTATTTATATAGCAGAGCAATTTGTTGTAAATGCAAAAGAATTATTTGAATTAAACATTATAAAAAAAATAATTATAGGATATATAAGTATAGCATTAATAGTAAATATAGTTTATTTAGGAGTTACATTATCAAGAGGATTCTACGAAGTAAACTATAAAGAACCTTATTTTTCTATGTTTGCAACAAAAGAAATGCGAGAAAAGATTAATGAAGTGACAAATTTTGTAAAATTAAAAGAAAAAAATAGTCAAAAAGTTATAATCTTTTCAGAAGAAGCAAACATTTACCAAATATTATTGGGAAAAAATTATCAAGACTTTGACTTACCATTGCTAGGAAATTGGGGATATAAAGGAGAAGAGAAAGTTTTAGAGAAAATAAAAAATCTGGAAGATACATTTATTTTAATTAAAGACAAAAGTGCAACTGAACAAGAATCAAAAAAAATAAAAGACTACATTAAAGAAAATTATAATAAAACAGGAGAAATTGCAGATTTCGAAATATATTATATAGAGTAAAAAAGCATAGAATAAAAATACGAAAATAGTAAAAAATAAAATAAAAAGGAGAAATAATATGGCATATAAAAAGATGATTTTAAAAGAAGGTATTACATTGCATAATATTAATACAGAAAAATTTAAAACAAATCTTTGTGCAGTTTTTTTAACATTTCCACTAGAATACCAAAATGCAACTAAAGATACTCTAATAGCACTAATGCTAAAAAGAGGAAGCAAAAATTTAAAAACAAGGGAAGAAATAACAAGTAAACTTGCAGAATTATATGGGGCAGAACTTGACTCTGGTATAGAAAAATCTGGAGATAATCATGTTTTGAAATTTTACTTAGAAAGCTTAAACGAAGAGTACTTACCTAAAAAAGAAGATTTATTAAAACAAAGTATAAGTGTATTATTAGATATTGTGTTTAATCCTAATATTAATAACAATGAATTTAATAAAGAATACTTAGAACAAGAAAAAAACAATTTAGAGCAAATAATAAATTCAAAAATAGATAATAAAGCTATGTATGCGTTAAATAGAACAATAGAAGAAATGTATAAAGGAAAGCCTTATGGAATATATAAATATGGGTATGTAGAGCAATTAAAAGAGATAACAGCCCAAAATTTATATGAATATTATAAAAAACTAATAGATACTTGTAAAATAGATATTTTTGTGTCTGGAAACAATATAAATGTAGAAGACTTAAAAGATAATCCCATTATTAAAGAATTAAAAGAAAGAAAAAGTAATTATGTAAAACAAGGTTTGGGAAGTAATGAAAATAAAGAAAAAGTTGTAGAAGAAAAAATGGATATATCCCAAGGGAAACTTATAATTGGAATGGACTTAAACTTAAAAGAAGATAATTTAAAGTTTGGTGCTCAAGTATATAATACAATATTAGGTGGTAGTGCTAGTTCTAAATTGTTTAAGAATGTAAGGGAAAAAGCAAGTTTAGCATATACTGTATCTTCAAATTACATGAAACTAAAATCTAATATTTTTATTAGGGCAGGAATAGAAATAGAAAATTATGACAAAACTTTAGAAATAATTAAAGAACAATTAAAAGATATGGAAGAAAGCAATTTTTCCGAAGAAGATATTATGCAAGCTAAAAGAACAATATTATCTAGCATAAATAATATAGAGGAAGAACAAGATATAGAACTTTCTTATTACTACGGACAAGAGTTGTCAGATAAAATGATGACAATAGAAGAATATAAAAATAATATAGAAAAAGTAACAAGAGAAGAAATTAACAGTGTAGCAAAGAGTCTTAGTATAAACACTATCTATTTTTTAAGAAACTAGGAGGATAAAATGGAAATATTAGAAAACAAAACAGTGAAAGAGAAAGCATATTTAGAAGAATTAGAAAATGGGCTTAAAGTTATTATTGTTCCTAAAGAAAACACTAATAAGAAAATGGCAATAATAGGAACTAAATTTGGTTCTATAGATAATCATTTTATAAATCCTAAAACAAAAGAGGAAATAACGATACCCGATGGAGTTGCACATTTTTTAGAACACAAAATGTTTGAACAAGCCGACGGAAGTAACAGCTTAGATACTTTAACAGCAATTGGTGCAGACGCGAATGCATACACAACAAATGATCATACAGCATATTATTTTGAAACAATAGATAATTTTGAAGAAGCGTTTCGCGAATTGCTAAACTATGTATTTCATCCTTATTATACAGATGAAAATGTAGAAAAGGAAAAGGGTATAATTGCACAAGAAATAAAAATGTATGATGATGATCCAATATCTAAGGTGTTTTTAAACTCATTAAAATGTATGTATAATTCATGCCCAGTACGTATAGATGTAGCAGGAACTGTAGAGTCTATAAATAAGATAAATAAGGAAACATTGTACCATTGTTATAATACATTTTATCATCCTTCTAACATGGTTTTAGCAGTATGTGGAAACCTTAAACCAGAATATATTTTAAACTTAATAAAAGAAAACATACCTTATTATGAAAAACAAGAAGAAATTAAAAGAATATATCCAAGTGAGCAAGAAGAGATTTGTAAAGCTAGTATGCAAGAAGAAATGGAAGTTAGTATTCCAGCCTTTGTAATAGGAATAAAGGATAGAGTAGAAAATACAGATATAATAAAAAAAGAATTAATATTAAATATAATATTAAACTGTATATTTGACGAAAATTCGGAATTATTTAAAAAATTATATGAAGAAGGTTTAATAATTACAGAACCAGATTTAGAATACGAATATTCTGATATATATTCTCAGATAAGTATATTTGCATCATCTAAAAATCCAGAAAAAGTTTTTGAAAAGTTTAAACAAACTGTACAAGATAAAGTGAAAAATGGAATAGATGAGAAAACATTTAATAGAACGAAGAATAAAATATATGGTAGATTAATTACTTCATATAATAGCCCAGCTCAAATAGCAAGGATATTTATGAGGGATAAATTAAATAATCTGAATACATTTGATTATATAGAAAGATGGAAAGACATTAAAATAGAAGATGTAAACAACATGTTAAAAGAAAAATTTAAGGAAGAAAGAATGATTTTATCTGTTGTTAAGCCAAAAGAATAAAATTGTATAAAATAATAGAAAAAGAAGAAATTTGTATCTTCTTTTTTTATTTTGCAAAAAAAATAAAAAAATAGTCATACGAAAGTCTTGTAATATGTATAAAAATAGGAATATTTAATTGAATAGGATAAAAAAATATGGTAACATAAAAATATACAGAAGAAAACAAAAAAAGGAGTGATTTAGATGCTAAATGAAGAGATTTGTAGAGTAAGAGATAAATTAAACAAGAGTATAGAAAAGAATGTAGATTATTCTATTATTTATAAAATAAGTGTAGAACTAGATATGTTAATTGCAAAGTATTATAATGATAAATTAATTAAAGAAAAAGAGTGCCAAAATATTACATAAAAGTTACATTTTCTTTAAAAAAGCAAAAAATATTGCAAATAAAAGCTATATGTTGTATAATATCTTTATGAGTTAGTATTAAATAATAGAATAAGAGGAGGAAAAGAGCAATGAAAATTTCAAAAAGAACAGCTCAAATAATAACAGTATTAACTGTAGTATTAGGAATTTTATTTGCAACATCAATGGTATTTGCAGCAGATAGTTATGTTATACCAACAGCTGTAAGCTCAGGGGCAGATGGTGCAATTGGTAAAATTGGAAGTATGGTACTTTCTGTAGCACAAATAGTTGGTACAGCAGTTGCTGTTATAATGCTTATAGTATTAGCTATAAAATATATTTCAGCTGCGCCAAACGACAAAGCAGACATTAAAAAACATGCAGTTGTATATATAGTAGGAGCTATCGTATTATTTGCAGCTTCAGCATTATTAGGAATTGTAAAGAATTTTGCTGGCGGTATATCTGCTTCATAGTGGTGATGTAAATGAAAAAGAGAATAGTAAAAATTTTAACTATTATATTAATGGTAGTTGCATTAGTTAATATAACTAATTTTGTATATGCAGACGATATAAATACAGAAGATTTTGCTGGAATATATACTAAAGATGGTGTATCAGATTTAGATAATAAAACTGGCAAAATACTTAGTATTGTACAAATTGCAGGTACAGCAATTTCTTTAGTTGCATTGCTTATATTAGGTATGAAGTATATGCTTTCTAGCCCAGATGATAAAGCAACTATAAAAGAAAAATTAGTACCATATGTAATAGGCGTAATAATTTTCTTTGCAGCTTCAAATCTTGTAACAATAGTTTTAAAATTTGCTATGGGAATGCCAAAGGGCTAATGAGAAAAACATAAATAAAAAACAAAAAACCTAAATGTTAAATATTTAACATTTAGGTTTTTTACTTTTAAAAAATCGTTTAGGGATGTGGCAACTATAACCAGAAATACATTAATAAAAATAATAAGAAAATTTTTACAAAAATAAGACATTTAGCTGTAATTTATTGCAAAATATAGGGGAATAAAGTATAATTATGTATAAGTATAAAATGGGAAAAAAGGAGTGTTTATAGTGAAAAAAGCAATATTTTTTATTATAAATTTATTAATGGTTTTATTAATAGTATTTATTCCAGTAAAGACATTTGCAGCAGATGAAGTAAAAACTTGGGATGAACTTAAAGCAGATGCAGATGCTTTTATAGAAAAAGGTAAAGAAAAAGATGTTATAAATAGTAGCGATGTGGCAACAACAATAATGCCAATAGCACAAGCATTAGTTGCTGTTGCAGCAGGGGTATTAGTAATAGTAACATGTATAATGGGAGTTAAATATGCAACTGCAAGCAGTCCAGACGCACAGGCGAAATTAAAGAAACAGCTAATAGGATTAGTTATTTCTATAATAGTAGTATTTGGAGCACATACTATTTGGACAATAGTATATAACTTTATGAAAGAATTTTAATAATTAATAAAACTAAACAAAGGAGGAATAAACATGGGTACTTATTATGTTCCTAGAAATTATAAAGGAGAGTCTAGAATATTATATATTTTTACTGCTAAATCCTTAATTACAACAGGTGTTGGTGCACTTATAGGATTTATATTCTACTTTATTTTTGGAATAGTATTACGGGTATAAAACAGCAGGTTTAATAATAATGGGTGTATTTGGTCTTTTAGGTTGGATGTATGGTGCTATAAAAATACCTACTATAGCTGGTATTGCTGTAACAAAGAAAGTTGGAGGAGAATCATTAGACGAAATTATAACAAGGTATATAAAATTTAAATCTAAAAGACGTATTTATTCTTATACAGATACAATAACAGAAGAAGATACAAAGGAGGAAAAATAATATGGACAATATTATAATGGGGTTAAACATAATGCTTATTATACTAGTTGTTGTAATAATTGGTTTAATAATAGCATATTACTTTTTCGTTTATAAAAGTAAAGTAAACACAGAAAAAAGAGAAAAAGAAAAAGAAATAAAAACTGCTAATAAAGAATTTAACGGAATACAAAGAGAAACAACAGAAAAAATATTAGATTTCGACGAAGTTAGAGATGACATGATAATAAGAAAAAACGGACAACAATATGTAATGGTAGTACAATGTAAGGGAATAAATTATGACTTATTATCTGAAGCAGAAAAAGAAGCTGTAGAAAGAGGATTCGTAGAATTCTTAAATACTATTAGATTTCCAATCCAATTATATGTACAAACAAGAAGCTTAAATTTAAGAAAAACAATAGACGCATACAGAGAAAAGGTAAATGTAATTGCAGAAGAAATAAAATCTCTACAAAAACAAAAAGTAGAATACGAAAGAATGGGAAACCAAAAACAAGTAGATATGTTGAATTTCGAAATAAGAAGAAAAGAAAATGTTTTAGAATATGGACAAGACATATCTAATTATATTGGAAGAATGAGTTTTAACCAAAATGTTTTGCAACAAAAAACGTATGTTGTAGTTTCTTATTTTAAAAGTGAGTTAGGAAATATTTCTAATTACTCAAAAGATGAAATTATAAATATGGTATTTACAGAATTATATACAAGAACAGAAACATTAATAAGAAGTTTAGGAAGTGCACAAGTTTCTGGTAGAATATTAGATTCAGAAGAATTAACAGAATTATTATATATAGCATACAACAGAGATGAAGAACAAATATATCAATTAGATAGAGCATTAGATGCACAATATGATGCATTATATTCTACATCTAAAGATGTTTTACAAAAACAAAGAGATAGAATAGATAGACAAATAGATGATATGGCTGTAGATTTAGCTTCAGATAGTTTGTTAAAAGCAGATAGTATATTAAAAGATAGAGAAAAATTAAACAACGAATTAAGAGAGAGAACAATAGAAATAATAGAAGAATACAAAAATCAATTAAGTCCAGACTTATATAACGAAACAAAGAAAATTATAGAAGAAAAAACAAAAGAAGACCAAGAAAAGGAAAAAGAAGAAAAAGCAACTGAAGATAAAACAAATCCAACAGAAGCAAAAAAGAAAACAACAAGAGGAAGACCAAAAAAGGCGGACAAATAAAAGGATTGGAGGAAAGTTTTAAATGAGAAATAAAAATGTAGAAGAAAAAGAGAATAAAGTAGAAGTTCCAAAAGGTGTTCTAGGAAAAAATGCTAAAGGCATAAAAGATTTAATTGCACCAGCTGGAATAGATTTTTCTAATATAAACCATGTAGAAATAGTTTCTACAAAAACAAGATATGCAAGAAGTATGGTAGTAGCAAATATTCCTAGAATGTGTACATTCCCAGAATTTTTAAGAAGCATGTATACATTTGGAGATGTAAATACATCTGTATTTATTGGACCAGTTAGTGAAAGTTCTTCACAAACAGACTTAAACAGAACAATTAACGAACTAGAATCTGAAAGATTAGTCGCAATAGATAGAGGAGATATTAACCGTGAAAGAATATTAGCACAAAAAAGAATAGAAGCAGAAGACCTAAGAGATCAAATAGCAAGTGGGTTTAACAAGTTATACGAAGCTACAATAGTTTGTACATTGTTTGCATATAGTTTAGAAGACCTAGACAAAGAAACAGAGCTATTAGCTTCTGAAATGGCAAAAACTTTAATAGATGTAAAGCCAGCGTGGGCGATACAAGAAGATGCTTTTAGAACAAACTTACCATTTAATGAAAATACTATAAAGAAATCTCATAATTTCGATAGAAATTCTATGGCAACTGTTTTCCCATTCTTTTCTTCAGAAGTTGGTCACGAAAATGGTATTCCAATAGGATTTGACAAACAAACAGGTCTACCAATACTATTTGATAACTTTAGTTCTACACTTACAAACTACAACTTAGTTATTTTTGGTAAATCTGGAGCTGGTAAAGGTGTTACAATAAAAACAATTACAGCAAGATCTTCTGTTTTAATGGGAATAGAAAGCTTAGCACTAGATGCTGAAGGTGAATATGGTGTTGTTGCAGATGCTCTAGGAGGAGTTAATGTAACAATAAGTCCAAATTCTAATACAATTATAAATTTATTCGATATAGAGCCAGAAACAATAAAAGATGAAATAACAGGAAGAGAAAGAGCAGTTTTAAATATAGAAAACAAAGTAGAAGATGTTACACAAGCTTTACTCACAATGGCAAGAGGAAGTACAAGAAGTGAAGAGGTAAACGAACTTACAAAACAAATTATTGCAGAATCTGTTGCGGAGGAATATGAATCTAGAGGAATTACAGATGATATAAATAGTTTGTTTGAAGACAATGATCAAGCTAAAAGATTTTCTAAAAATTACATAGGAAGAGCTAAAAAAGAAATGCCAACAATAGGTTCTTGGTTTAAAAGAATTTTAAGAAAAGGACAAGAAAATGAAAATCCAGATTATAGATTCCACTACAGTTATTTATCTAAGGTTATGAAACAATATGTAAGAGAATATAATGGTCAAATGGCATATTTTGATGGTCAATCAACATTCGAATTATTAGAAGGAACACCTTTTATAAACTTAGACATATCTCAACTAGAAGAAAGATTTGCAAGACCACTTGCACAACAAATATTACTTTCTTGGATTTGGGAAAAATATGTTAAGAAAAATAGTGAAGATAAAGAAAAAGCAGCTAAGAAGAGAGTTCTTATAGACGAAGCTTGGATGTTACTTCCATATCCAGAAGCTGTAGACTTCTTAAACACAATGGCAAGACGTGCTAGAAAGAGAAATGTTTCTTTAGCAGTTATGTCACAAAAATTCCAAGATTTCTACGAAAAGCCAGAAGCGCAAGCAGTTTTAACTTCATCAGATACAAAATTATTCTTAGCACAAGATAAATCTGAAATTCCTTATATAAAGGAAGTCTTTAAATTAAGTGAAGGTGAAGCAGCATTTTTAACAACTTGTAACAGAGGTGAAGGATTATTAAAAGTTGGATCAGATACAGCAATAATTGCAATAAGACCAACTAAGAAAGAATTTGAATTTGTTGAAACAAATGTTAATAAAATTAAATTAATACAAGAGCAAAAACAAAAAGAAGGAAATAGAAACTCATAAGTAAGAGGGAGAATAGATGATTAAAAAAGTAGGGTTAATAATTATAGTTATTGCGACAATATTTAATTTAATATTACCTATGCAAATGGTTTATGCAGCAGATCCAAAGAAAGAAAACGTAAATGAAGTAATGGGTGGAATTTCTGAGGATTCTGCAGATAGCCTTATAAATGATGGTAAAACAATAGCAAACCCAGAAGGTGGTTCTTCAAAACATAAAGTTTCACCACAACCAAGTATGGGAGGAGCTACAGCGAGTGCACTTATGAAAGTACTTAATGTTATACCTACTTTAATTAGCAGTTTATTAAATTCTGTTGTTAATTCACAACAAATTGATGGAACAGGAACAATGGAATTTACAATACAAGATTTGCTAGAAGGCAAATATGATATGTTTGATATAGACTTTTTTGGAAATATAAGTCAAACCAAAAAAGTAACAGGGATGTTATCACAAACAGTTGCAGTATGGTATGGAGCAACAAGAAATTTAGCAGTTGGATTAACTTTATTAGTACTAGTATATGTAGGAATAAGAATGGCAATGTCAACTGTTGCAGATGAAAAAGCCAAATACAAAAAAATGCTATTTGCATGGGTAAAAGGTTTTTGTATGATATTTGTTCTTATATATATTATTATGATGGCAATAAACTTATCTAATGGACTTGTAAAATTGGTTCCAAAAAGTAGTGATAATTTAGAAAAAATTCTAATGTATGGTAATGGTACTATAAAAAATCCAGAGAAAGATTCTATAGCAGAACAAATGGCAACATTAAAAGGATGGAACTATGTAGCAATTTCTATGTTATATTGGGTAATAGTATACTATCAATTAAAATTCTTTATATTGTATTTTAAAAGGGTTTTATCGGTAGGGCTTTTAACGATTATTTCTCCATTAATATCCATAACTTATCCTATAGATAGTATTGGCGATGAAAAAGCACAAGGATACCAAAGATGGCTTAAAGAAATTCTTATAAATATATTTATTCAACCACTACATTTAGTAATTTATAGTGTATTTATAACATCTGCAGGAGCAATTGCAACAGTAGCACCATTATTTGCAGCAATATTCCTTATGGGATTATCTAGAGGAGAGAAGATTGTAAAGAACATATTTGGAATAAGAGGTGCACAATCAATTAACTCATTAGGTGGAATTCGCTTAATGCATAGAGCATAGAGGTGTTTATATGAAAAAAAAGAAAATGGACAAAAAGAAGAAGATTATAATTAGCATATCTGCAGTATTAGCGTTTTTAATTATACTTGTAGTAATACTAAAGATTAGTCAAAATAAACCTATAAATTCTAAAGAAGAAGCAAAATCTTTACAAAGCATAGTCGAATTTTGCGAATGTAAGTTTATATCTAGCAAAGAATCTGAAGAAAAAGGATATTCACTAGACATATACTTAGAGTTTAAATATAGTCCATATGAAGATGGAAAATCTAAACAACCATATTATGATGTAACAATAGAAGGAATTTCCGAATTTTTAAAATATCGTAATATACGATTAATAGATAAATCTAGAAATCTTGTTATTAGAGTAGATACAAAAACTAATTCGATTAGTAAAAAATATTTTAATGACATAGAGGAATCAGAATATTTTAGTAAGTTATTATCTGAAAATACATTAGAAAATAAAAAGGAACTAAAAGAAACTAAATTTGATATAACAAGTGAACTACAAACATTAATAAATAATAACTGGAGTACTAAGAATATAAATTTTGGAGAAAAAACTAGTACATTTAAAGATTATGATATTTATTTTGAAAACGGATATAGAGTAAGAAATATTAATGGAAAACTCTTTAATATAGTTTTTACAAATAAATTTGAAAAAGAGGTTATTTCTAATATTAAAGTTGGAGATTCTTTTGAAAAGGTAAAAAAAGAACTAGGAAATAATTACATAGAGCAAAGTGGAATATTAGAATATATGGGGAAAGACTTATATGTATGTTTTACAGCAAATGAAATTTCTGTTTACCCACGAATTTCTTATGATTATACACAGTTTGAGAAATTATTAGAAGAATATAATAACAACAAAGATTTTAATTCTTTTATGAACAAATTAACAAGCTTATGGCCAGATTATTCGTACTATAAATATGATACAGATTATTGTTATATCATGTATCCACTAAAAGGTGTACGAATATATAATAGCTCACAAAAAACAGATGGTATACAATTATACCAAGAATATAATGGAAGCTTAAAAGATGAACATAAAGATTATTACCAAGTATATTACAATACTAATGAAAGCTTAATATTAAAAGCAGAGCAAGACAGAATGATGCAAAAATCTGAAGTACCAGAAGCTATGGACTATTTTATAAGTAGTAAATATGTAGAGGGAATGGATAGAACTGAAGAAGGAAAAGGATACAATATTACATTTTTCTCTATAGACGGAGAAAATCCAGATAGTGAATTAAGTAAAGATATCTATGCAGATAAAACATTATGGTATGATGATGAAAATTTTATATATAGTATAAAAAAGCAAGGTATATATATGTATAATGCGACAACTAGAAAGACGAAAACTATAGTAACTGGAACAGATGATTTTAATATAACAAATTTTGACCATGTAAATAAAATTTTAACATATGATGGAAAAGATGTAAAAATAGAATTATAAAGAAAGGGGAAGATGATGAAGAAAACAAGAAGAGTTTTAAAAAATATACTAGTTTCATTTTTAATATTTTATATAATAATAGCAAATACATCATCTTCTTTTGCTAGAAATTTTGATGATGGAGCACGAGAATTTCTAGCAACGCAGACAGAGCAATTTATACACCAATATAATGATGCATCAATTTATAGTGTACTGGAAGAAAATGTTCCAGCACATTTTGATGAAAACAAAACACACTTTTATTGTTGCTGTACTACTGGTGTAGCATATATGTATGAAATATTTTTAGGGTTAGATATATATGCATTACGGTTTTAGTGCAGGTGCAACTGCTAATAAATCAACATTGAGAAACGAATATTGGCATGAAGTATCACCTGGAGAAGCAAAACCAGGAGATATATTAATAAAAAATGATCATGCTGAGATGGTAGGAGCAGCAAATCCAAGTGCTAAATCAACTAATGATTTAAGACATTTTAACTTTGGTTCTGGAAGTGAAGGTACATCAAGGTGTTTAAAAATTCATGAAGCGCCTACAAGTGATTCGTTTGATGTTATATTTAGCTTAAACGAAGAAGTTCAAGTTACTCCAACAGGTAGCGTACCGGAATCAGGCGGATTAGAAGAAGAAGACAATGCCACAGAAGACCCGGCAGATGAATTTTATTATCAAGGTTTACAACAAGGATCATTTGCAGGACAAAGCTCACTTAGCTTAGAATGGTTATTTAACTTAATATCTCAGCTTGCAGACTATGTAGCAGGATTCATGACAATGATGATAAAAATGGTCGTTGTAGGTTGGGCAAATATAATTGTTAATATAGTTACAGATGCAGTTGATGCAATAACAGGAGAAGCAGTAGAAGAGCCAGTAGAAGGTAATGGTGAAGTAGATGGAAACTCAATAGGAAATACTATTACAACTACAAATACAACTACTGGAGATACAGTAAACACATATGATGACCAAAAAATATTGGAAAATGATGAATTATATACACCAACGTCAACAGAATTACAACCAGAAGGTGATGACAAATTAACAATAGACAAAATAATCTTTAACAAAGTTCCTTTATTAGATGTAAATGTATTTTCAGATACAGCAGGTGGATATAAGTTAAAAGATGATTCATCTTTACAAATAATAAGAGATAGTGTAGCAAGTTGGTATTATATAATACGTAATATTACGATTGCAGTAATGCTAATAATATTAATATATGTAGGAATTAGAATGGCAATTACTACAGTGGCTTCTGAAAAAGCTGAATATAAAAGAATGTTAGTAAGCTGGGTTGTAGGATTTTTAATAATATTCTTAATACAATACTTCTTAATCTTAGTACTTAATATAAATTCTACAATTTTAGGTTGGATAATGAAGTCACAAAATAGCTTAGGATTTGAAGATGGAATCTATGAAACTGTAAGAAGAAAAGCATACGAAATAAAATTTTCATCTGGAATGGCTGGAACAATTCTATACATTATATTAATTATATTAATGATAAAATTCTTATATGTGTACTTAAAAAGATTTTTAGCAGTATGTATACTTATTGTTATGGCGCCAATGATGGGAGCAAGTTATGCAATTTCTAAAGTAAGAACAGGAAAAGCAAAAGCATTTACACGTTGGATGAAAGATTATACATTATTAGTTTTAATACAAAGTGTTCATGCATTAATATATACAATATTCCTAACAGTAGTACTGGAAATAACTAATGAATCACTTGCAGGAATTGTTTTAGCATTAATTGTTATGAACTTTATGTTAAAAGCAGCAAATATATTTACAAGTATATTTGGAATGGTAGGAGATAAAACAGGTTCTAAATCATTAGGAACAATTTTAGGCTCTGACCCTAAAAAAGAAATTTTTGAAAACTTATTTAAAGCAAAAGCTGCAGCAGGAATGGTAGGAAGCTTTGCAGCTGGAGCTGTAGAATTTGGTAAAGACCTTAAAGATTCTTTTAAAACAAAAACAGACAGAAAGAAAGAAGTACAAGCACAAGCTTTAGGATTTGGTAACTTAGGCAAAAGAGCATTAGGTAAGAGTTGGGGCGGATATAAGAATATAGATGCTGCTACAGGACAATATGTTCCAACGGGAGATAAAGAAGTGTTAAAAACACTTTCTCAAGATATAAAAAATGAAACGTCAAAAGTTAAAAAGGATAGAAAAAATAGTAGGAAAAAATTCGCTTCAAACTTAGTAAATACACAAAATAATAAAATGACAAATGCATTAAAACTAGTTACAGCATTTCCATTAATGGGAATACATGGTTTTTCAGATTTAGGAACAGTAAATTTAGTTACAGGTGGTGCAGATGTTTTTGCAAATACTGTAAGTAGACGAACATTAAAAAACAATGCAAGTAGAATAAACACAGGAAGATTTCATAGAGTAGTAGAAAAAATTCCTAAACCTATAAGAACAGTAGGAAAAGTAGCAGGAAAAACTGTAGGTACAATAGGAAAAGCAGTAACATGGCCAGTAAGTGGAGTTGTAATAGGAGTAGGAACTGCTTTAAAAGATGGTTTGAAAACAGGAGAGAAAATACAATCCACATATGAAAATAGAATGGCTAAAATTGATGAAGCGAAAGATGCAGAATCTAAGATTATAGAGCTGTATACAAAAGGCAGAAGAGAAAAAGAAGATGAAATTAGAAACCAAAACATAGGTGGAAATAGACCGGATGAAAAAATAGTACAAGCAATGGCAAAAACTTCATTTGATGACTCATATAGAAGAACTATGGAAAATGTATACGAAGTTTCTGATATAGTAGATAGTCGTATAGATAAAGAAGATGCACTATCTAAGTATAAGGCTAGTTTAGGTTTTGACGATAGAACAATTAATAGAAATAGTATAGAAGAAGTAAAAGAAAAAATAAAAGAAAAAGCAAGAGAAAATATAGCAGAAAAAATTAGAGAGCAATATGGAAATAGTACAAGTCCAGATATCGAAAGAAGAATACAAGATGAAGTAAATATAGAATTTGCTATGTTTTCAGTAGACTTAGATGTAGAAATAGATGATAAAGTAGAAACACACGAAGACTTAGCAAGAACTGTGAATATTAATACAAGACCAGAACATGATTATTCGGAAACAATTAATACAGATACATTAAAATCTACGATAGAAGATATTATGAAAAGACATAATGCAGATAAAAAAGTAGATGATAGCATGGAAGAATTAAGGGAAGAAATGCATAGATTACAAAGAATAGATAGAGAATATGCAAATTCTAAGGATAATAAAGATCATACATATTTATATAAAACTGGACCAAATGTTAAAGTACAACCAGAAAGTAGAAGTAATCTAAAAAATGTATTATCAAGTTTAACTTTTAGAAATATAGATATAAATGGGGAAAGGAGATAACATGAAAAGGAGTTTATTCAAAATACTAACGATTATAGTATGCATAGTTACCATGTTAAATATAGTATTACCCAATATAACATATGTTGTATATGCAGATAATACAACTAACACAGCAACAACAGAAGCACAAAAGGAAGAAGTAAAGGCAACAGAAGGATATGAAAGCTGGCTAGGTGGAATTGTTGATGGTGTTGCAGGGCTACTTACATGGCCACTAAGATTATTAATTTTATCATTTGGATATGTAGTAAGGTTAATAATTGGTGGTGTTGCTTCTATAGCTGGGGGAGAATTTAACATAAATATAAGTCCACAAGATATTTTATTTGACAAGTTAGAAATAACAGATGTAAATTTCTTTAACTTTGATGATAGTTTAAGCGATGGAGTATTGACTATAAGAAAAAATATTGCAATATGGTATTATGCACTTAGAAATTTAGCAATAGGGATTTTACTTGCAATATTAATATATGTAGGAATAAGAATGGCTATTTCTACAGTTGCTTCAGATGAAGCAAAATATAAAGTAATGCTAAAAGATTGGCTAGTTAGTTTTATATTGGTATTTTTAATGCAATATATAATAGCATTTACATTAAATGCTAATAATGCTTTGGTAAATATTATGGAAAAAGCAATGGGAGAGGCGACGGATAATTCGATTTTTTCAGATGTAGTAGATACTTTTGCTCTGCAAGGTGCAGATCCATTATCATTTACTATGGGATTTGGATCTGCAATAGCATTTTGTATATTAGTAGGAATTACGCTATCATTCTTATTCTTTTATATAAAACGTATGCTCACACTAGCATTTTTAGTAATAATTTCACCAATTGTTACAATAACATATGCAATAGACAAAATGGGTGATAACCAGTCACAGGCACTAAATAAATGGGTTAAAGAGTTTGTGTATACGGTATTAATACAACCATTCCAGTGTTTAATTTATATAGTTTTTGCAACCACAGCATTAACATTAATGCAAGATAAAACTTTAGGTGCAGCAATACTTGGATGCATAATGTTATTATTTATTCACCAAGCAGAGCATATAGTAAGAGGAATATTTAGCTTCGAACATGCTCACAACTTAGGTGACACATTTATGACATTAGCACTTATGAAGTCACTTGGAAGCAGTCTTGGAAAAATTGGAAAAGCTGCAGCCTCTGGTGGTGGAGGTTCTGGAACTGGAAGAGGAGCTGGAGTAGCACCTTCTACAGGTGGAACACCAACGCCGACACAAAATAACCAAGCGAGAAACCAAGAAAAAATGGATAAGAAAATTAATAAAGGATTTAAAAAAGGAGCAAAGCAACCTTCAGCATTTAGCAGAGCAAAAGCTAATGCAGCAAGACTTGCGAATACACCTGGTGGAAAAGCTGTAACATTTTTACCAAGAGCAGGAGCTAAATTTGCAATGAAAGCAACAAGATATGCAGCACCAATAGCATTTGCAGCAATGGGGGCAGGTTCTGCAGGATTAAATGGATCAATTATTGGATACCAAATGGGACAAGGTGTATATACAGCAAGTAAGCCTGCTAGAGAAGCAGTACAGAGAAGAGCAGACATAAAGACAGCAGAAAGAGCTCAACTTGGAAGTAATTATAATAGTTTTGTAGAAAGAAAGGGTCTACAAAATGATCCTGCAGCAGCAAAAGAGGAATTTAATAAAATAGCAAAAGATGTTCTAATGGAAAAGGATTTGAATTCATATGAAAGCCAAGAAGACAAACAATTAGCACAAAGCTTAACACAATTTAAGACATCATTTGAACAAATGGGAGCATCTACAAAAAATATTGCAAAAGATATGGAAAGAACAATGATGAAGATGCAAGAATTACAAGCAAGACAAAACGGAAATGGTGGAGGAAATACTTAATATATAAATAGTGGAAGGAGCAAATATGAACTTTATAGATACTAGATTAAAAATAAGAAGATTTTTTAAAAAGTATAAAAAAGTTATAATATTTATTATTATATTGTGGGCAATAATATTTTTAGTAAACTATATTTTAAAAAACATGCCAAAAGAAGAAATTCCAGAAACAACTTACGAACCAAATATATCTGTTATGACAGATGATGAAGTTCCAGAAAAGTGGCAAGAAACAATAGAAAGTACAATAGATACATTTGTTAAAAGATGTAATAATAAAGAGTATGAAGCAGCATATAATATGCTTTCAGATGACTGTAAAGAAGAGGTATATCCATCATTAAACTCCTTCCAAAAATATGTAGATGCAAAATTTAAAGAAAAAAGAGCATATAGTATTCAAAACTTTTCTAATGTGGGTAAGCAATATATATATGATGTAAATTTAATGGAAGATTTAATGGCAACAGGTTTAACAGGACAGAATTTTTATTATGACGAAGAGAAATTTGTATTTACAGAAGATGATAAAACTTTAAAACTTTCAATAGATGGATTTGTTAGGAAAACAGATTTAAATATGTTTGCAGAAGATGAAAACTTAAAGATAAATATATATAGTAAAAATGTATTTTACGATCACGAAACTTATAAAGTTACTATAACAAATAGGTCGAGCCATCCAATTGTAATTGCAGATGGTTCAACAAAAAATGAAGTAACATTGTATACAGGAGAAGACAATAGAAATGAAAAGGCAGTTGGATCTTATGAAATAATGCTAAAACCAAACGAAACTAAAAGCTATACATTTTTATTTAATAAATATTGTGATGACGGAAGAGCACCAGAATATATGATGTTTAATGATATTAGAGTATTACGTTCATATTCTGGAAACGAAAGTACAAAACAAGAAGAACTAGATAATGCAATTAGAAGATATACATTAAGAATTAATTTCCATACTACATAATGGAGGTGGCAAGATTTGGAAGATGAGAATTTAAATGACGCAACACAAGTTAATGAAAGCTCTGGAGCAGAAAAAGTAGATAAAGCAGGAAGAGCAACAGCAGGAGCTGTAAAAAAAGGAAAGATGTTGGCTAAAATAATAAAAAGTTTAAAAGGTTTAGGAGCATTAGGTACTATAGCTATAATAGCAATAGTAATTATTATAGTAATTATTATTGCTACAGGACTCATAGCATATGTAACAGAAGGACCAGGTCTTTTAATAAACAAAATTTCAGATATTGCCACATCTTTTTTTACAGAGCTAAAAACATTTTATTCTGGTAACTCTGCTAGATTTGGAAGTGAGCCTCAAAAAGAATTAGCAGAATATTTAACAAATATGGGGTATAAGCCTTATGAATTTGGTTTTGGTAAATATACAGATGAAGATGGGAACTTTATAGAAAATGGCGATTCGGAAGAAGCAACCATGGATAGCAAATATTTAAATGCTTATTTAACGGCAGATTATAATACATATGTACCATATGAGAAGTTTAAAGCAGGGGTTTCTAAATTCTTAAATATAGTAGGTGATGTTGGAGGATTTTTATTAGGATTTGAAACTGAGAAAGACACTGCAGAGCCGGCATTTGGAATGATATATTTTGAAAAAGGGGTTCACGAATTAGGTGGAGAAAGTATTGATAGAATGGGTTTCCTAGATAGTGTAGAGACAGATGTAGAGAATAAAACCATGACATTTGCCGCATGGGAAGCACCATTTAAGAAGACATACTATACTTACAGTATGGAAGGTTGGACTGCAAGATATGGAAAGCCAATAGAATTATCTTTAGCATTGCATATTGCTACAATGGCACCAGATTTAGTATATAGACTAGATATGGATGAAGAAGAGGATACAAAAATTCACATTGGTACATCTAAAAGTAAAGTTAATATAAAATTTGAATATCATGTGAATTCTATGCCAGAAGGTGGCACAAATTTTGGAGGAATAGATGATAGTTTAGAAGATTTAGATAACCATTTACAAGGAGAAACTCACAAATTAACAGTAGACGATTTACAAACACTTAAAGATTTTATAGAGAGCAATAAGGTGTCTAAAACAGTAGAGAATGTAAAAGCAGGTTATTCTAACTATGAAGCATTTTTAAATGCTTCAATAGAAAATGGAAGAAATATGGATTATATTAAGAAAAATGAAGCTATTTTGCAAAGATATGATTCATCAGATGATACTGCATTCTTAAACTATGAATTTAGTATAGAAGAATTTTTTAATAAATATTTAGATGAAGCAATTAGTAAAGCAAAAGAATCTAATGAAGACCTTACTTTTTATACAGATGAAGTTGGTAAATCATATGCAGAAATTGTAGGAAAGACTGTGCATGATTATTTTGATGATGGCTATCTTGATAAGACTACAGGAATTATGAATGAATTTTACAAAAAATATGAAATAGCATCAAATGATGTAGATTCACCAGGTAACTGGGAGGTTACAGATGAAGAAGCGGAAGAATTATTTACTTTATTACAAGATGAATTTTCAAAAATAAAGGATAATGTTAAAGCAGATGTTGATAAATTAATTGAAAATGATAAAAAAACAAGTGATAAAGTAAAAGAATTAGAAAAGGAACTGGAAAAAATAGGATTAACTACAGATGCTATAGATGCTGCAATTGATTATAACAATGGAGAAGGAACAGGAGAAGGAACAGAAGTTACAAGAATTCAACCATATATAACATATGTAGAAAAACACTGGTATAGAGATGTAATATTTGAAGATACTACTCCTGATCAAAGATATGGAGGATATCATGATACATATTCGACCAATGGAGGAGGAAGAACATATGAAAACCAATTTCAACCAGTTGAACAGTCTGATGATTCAGCATTAGGACCAAATGATAAAGGAGCATTTTATACTATAGAAACTGTTGAAGAAGGTGGACAAATAGTACAAGTACAAGATGCCATAAGAGGAGAAACTAATGAACACACAAAAGAATTGTTTGCAGGTACAGCAGACAAGCCAGCTAAATACTTCATATATGATGGAAGTATTAATACAGCTAAAAAAATAGATGAATTAAGAAAAGTATATGACGATGCATATTCAGCTGCATGGGATGCCAGCTTAGAATTTCCAAACGAAAGAGATGAAAAGGCAAGGGCGGCAGCAGAAGCAGCAGTAGAACAAAAAGAAGCAGAAGATGGAACAAACTTCTATAAAGAAGTTAATGTTAGACAAAATGCACTAGAAGCATTTGCAATACTAGAAAATTCTAAAACAGAAGACTCAGAATATATTTTAAGAGATTTAAAAAGATTATTCCTAGACTTAGGATATTTTACAAAAGAAGATTTTATAAAAGAAGAAACTCATGTATTTCAATGGCCAATTAGTGGATATGTAAATACATATTGGCCACAAAGAAGATATGAAAAACAACAAGCAGATTATGGAACATTAATTAGAAGTAAAGTATCAACAGATAATATAAATGCTGGAAAAGAAGCAGATGGTAGCGAAAGAATTAAAGAAGATGAAGAAGTTCAAATATATAAACCTAACTTTAACCACGATTCAACAGCAGGAGGAGAAGAAGGTACGCCAGAACTAGATCCAGAAGGAACAACAACTACTACAGAGCAGACAGGTTCTAGTCAAGATTTTGTTACTAAATTTCTAAATGCAGCAAAAGAAGTTACTACATATGTAAAAGAAAATGGATTTGTATATGGTCATGCTGAACATATGCCACCAGATAGTAATGGTCAGACTAATAGTGATGGAGTAAAAAGAATAAGTTGTGATAGGCTAGTTGCATGGGCTCTTCATAAATGTGGTTATACAGACCAACCAGAATGTGGACTAACAACTTCTGCAGGAGGAAGTCCTTTAATGGACTATTGTAAAGAAAAAGGCTGGGAGAGAATAGAGGATGTAAACCAAGTACAAGCAGGAGATATTGTTTTTTCAGGAGCAACAAATGCAGACAAATCTGTTGCAGGTCATACATTTATATGTGCAGGAGCAAACCAAAGATATGATTGTGGTAGTGTAGAAAGAATTCAATTATCTGGTCAATATAGCTCTTATACAAGCCAACCATTTTCTGAACCAATTACAGACTTTGTATGCGCCTATCGTCCAGCAGGAAGTGGAAAAACAGGAGCGATAGATGGCTTTGAAAAAGACCTAAATGTACTTTCACCAGTAACAGGCGAAATTCTAGAAGAAGGCGAAGATTATATAAAAATAAAAGTATTAGATACATCTTCTATTTCTGAATATGAAGAATTTTATAATGAATATAAAGGAATTTGTACAGGTTTTACAATGTATATAAGAGGATTCAAAAAGGGAACAATAGACGAAAATGTAGAATCTGAATATCAAAAAGTAAAACATACAAATAGATATTTTATAGAAAATGGATATGCAGATGACTATGAAGAAGTAGAACCAATAGCTGAAGCTTTCGAAGAAGCTGAAAAGAAAAGAATGGAAGCTCCAGCATACCTAGAAAAAGATGGTAAAAGATATATAAAAGAAGGAACTGTAATAGGAACAACTACATCTTCAGACTTAGGATTGTATTTAATGAATAGAGAAAATTCTATTGTAGAAGATGTTGAGTCTTACATAAGACTGGTAAAGAAAAAATTGGATACAGACTGGGCATATTTTTATTGGATTCCATATGAATCTGGAGGAACAGATGGTGAAGGAAATGGACCAGAGGCTGTAGGCTGGACTACTCCTGGAGAGTTGGCAGTAGGAATTTCTCAATGGACAACTACTCACAAAGCTGGAGCTCCAAATAATATTCCGGATTTTTGCAAAGCAGCTATAGATCTAAACCCAGGATTGTGTTCAGAATTACAACAATTTGTTGGAAAAAGTATTGATGAAATATTAGCTTTAGAGCCACAAATAAAATCTGCATTTAAATCGATATGTTCAAAAGATAGAGATGGATTTATGGAAGTACAAATGCAAGTTACAATAAATCAATATTTAATAGATCCATATACTGGTACAGATAAAGAGTGGATACTGGAAAGAGATCCAATAATGCAAGGAACATTAATGTCTTTACTTAACTGGGGAATGGGAGACAAATTCTGGCTTTCAACATTTTCTCAATCAGATTCGGATGAACAAGCAACAAAGGCATTATTAACAAAAGCACTGGGGGTTAGATCGACAGCAGGATACTTAACTCCAAGATGGACATCTCAATATGTTCTTGCGAAAGACGCTTTAACAGGAGCTATAGATGAAGAAGGAATAATAAATTGGATAAAAACAAAACAGCCAGCTGACAAATATGGAGAAGGACAAAACATGTCTGCGCTACCTTAAGAAAAAAGAGAGGTAAAATATGAAACATATAAAATTTTTATTAATAATTATGGTAATATTAAACTTAGTATTTTCTATAACATTAATGATAGAGTATAAGCAACTAAAAAAGGAAATTGCTAATATAAGTGTAAGGAAAGAAATAAAAGAATTTTCTAAAAAAACTGAAAACATAATATATGTAACTAATGGCAATGCATTTAATTCAAAATATAATGGAAATATGACAAGTACACAATTAAGCAAGAAGATTTCAGATTTTATGACTTATACAGTTCCTAAAATTGCTCTGGATACAAAAAACATGACAACTAAAGAGGAAAAAAGGCAATACTATGAAAAAGAAAGTATGAGAAAATTAACAGGGATAAAAGAAGAAGAAATTGAAGAGTTCTATGCTTTGGTTAATAAAATAAAAGATATGGGAGAATCAAATTTAGAATTTGAATCAGCAGAGTATGATGAAAATACAATAAAAGAAGTAAAAGAAAGAAGATTATCTGCTGTATTGATGATAAAATATAAAAACGTGGATAAGAAGTTAAATTGCTATATTACAGCTAGCTATACTTCAGAATTTGTAAGTTTTTTTTCAAATGATTCTAACTAGGCTATAGGAGGATAGAATGAAAAATAAAAAAGAAATAAAAAGAAGAAACCAAAAAATATTGTTAATAATATTAATAACGATTATATTAATATGGACAATAATTAATATTTCTACTATATTTAAATTAATGGAAATGGCAAAAAAATTAAAAGATAGAACAACAGAGAATACAACTAATACAACTGTAGAAGAAAATAAATTAACTAAAGAAGAGATAGAACAAAATACAAACGAATTAGAGATAGCAGATTTAAAAGATAAAGATGAAAGAACTAGAATTCAGCAATATTGTGGTAAATTTTTAAAATATATAGAAAATAAAGAATATGATAAAGCTTATGAATTATTATATCCAGATTTTAAAAATAATTATTTTAAAACGGTAGAAAACTTTAAAAAATATGCAGAAGAAAAATTTCCACAAACTCTAATTGCAGTAGAATATAATAATATAGAAAGACAAGGACAGTATTATATATTATTTACTAAAATAAAAGCTCCTTTAAATGTAGAGTATTCTATGGATCAAAAATTTATATTAGTAGAAAATGGGTTTAATGATTTTAAAATATCATTTGATGTAAAACAATAATAAGTGAGGGATGCATATGTCAGAGAAAGATTTATCTGAAAGACTACAACTGCAAAATGAAAGAATTAAAGAACTAGAAGAGAAGATAAAAAAATTAGAGGATAAAGAAAATGATGGAAAATATTTAATGTCATTAAAAGATAAAGTAATGGCAGAACAAACAAATAAGAAAAATGTAGAAAATATTTATTCTTTATCTGACTTAGAAACAGAGCAAATAAAAACAAAAGCAAGACAATTAGCTTTAGTGGCATATGAAACTGGTGATTATGAAATATATAAAAAATATGAACTAATAGCAACAACAAATGAGCAAGGCCTAATAGAGCTAACAGATGAATATAAAAAAGAATTAGAAGAACTAATACCAGCACAATACTTAAAATTAGAAAATACAGATCCGAAAGAGCTAGAGGAATTATCTAAAACAGAGGAAAAAACAGATTTAAATAAAGCAGAAAAAGAAAAGGAACAAGAAGAAACTGTAAACAAAATGCAAGAAGATACAGGTTTAGAAATTGTTTCATTAGTAAAAATTGAAGATGAAAATTTTTCTAAAGAAGTTGTAGGTAGAGAAACAGGATATGCAGACCAATACATGGGAATTACAAAAGATGGCACAATTTGTTTACTTGGTTTAAGACCAGATAATAAATTTGAACTTAACCCAGATTTTTATGGTGCAAGAACAGCAAGGGCGAATGAACAGCCAGGAGAATGTGGGGATAGTAGTGTAGACATGGTTGTACCAAGAAAAGATGGAAAGACTTCTAGTTTAGGAATAGATATAAGTTATGGGCAAATATCTTTAACAAATAGAGATACAAATGAACCTATCCAAACTTCAAATTACAAGCCAACCGAAGTAGATATAGAAAAATATAAGCTAGAAGAGGAAAAGGGGGCAAAAGAAGATATAGAGAAGAAAATAGCCCTAGAAGAAAAGAAAAAAGAAGCTAAAATAAAAGAAGAACAAGCTAAGGTAGAAGAAGAGGAAGAAGAACATGGCTGGCCAGGAGAAAGAAAAAGATATTAAATCCAATTTAAAATCTTCTAAAAAGATCTTTATAATAAGCTAGGGAAAAATATTAATTGAAAGAATAAAAATCACCTATTCGAATATATTTGAATAGGTGATTTTTTGTGTTGTATAAAAGGATTTTTATTATAATAGTAATTTTTATTTTTAGTTTTACAAGTATTTCATATAGTGACGATATAGAAGTAAAGGAATTTGAAACTTGGAAAGATGAAATAATACAAACTTCAAATTGTAGTGAAGAACCAAAAATTAATTCTCGTGCAGGACTTATATATGATAGGAAGTCTAAAAGAGTAATATGGGGAAAATATGAAAATGAAAAAAGACCTATGGCATCTACTACAAAAATAATGACTGCAATAGTTGTAATAGAAAATGCTAATTTAAATGATGTAGTAATAGTATCAAAAAAGTCTGCTGGAACAGGTGGGTCCAGATTGGGGCTTAAAAGTGGAGATAAGATTACAGTAAATGATTTATTATATGGCTTACTATTAGTTTCTGGAAATGATGCGGCTGTAGCTTTAGCAGAATATGTGGGAGGGAGTATACAAGGATTTTCGGATAAAATGAATGCAAAAGCAAAAGAGCTTGAATTAGAAAAAACACATTTTATTACTCCACATGGACTAGATATGCAAGAACATTATACAACTGCCCTGGAACTTGCCAAGATGACAGATTATGCTTTAGATATAAAGAAATTTGCGAGTATTGTTAATACAAAAAGTATAACTATATCTATTAATGGAAGAAGTAAAACATTAAATAATACAAATGAATTGTTAGGGAATTTAGAAGGGGTAAATGGTGTAAAGACAGGTTTTACTAATGGTGCTAATAGATGTTTGGTAACGTCGGTAAATAGGGAAGGAATGAATATAATTACAGTAGTTTTAGGTGCAGATACTAAAAAAGATAGAACAAAAGATAGTGTACAATTAATTGAGTATGCATATAAAAATTATGAAATATATAATTTAGAAGAAATGATACAAGAAAAATATACTGAATGGAAGAAGATAAACGAAAGTAGAATAGAGGTTATTAAAGGGAAGAAAAATAATGTGACAACAGTTTTGCAAAAAGTTGATAATACATATTATCCAATAAAAAAGATAGACAAAGATAATATAAATATAAAAATTTATAATATAAAAGAAATTTCTGCTCCTGTACATAAAAACGCATATATAGGAAAGCTATGTGTGTATATAAAAGATGAAAAGATATTGGAACTGGACATTTGCACAGAAAAGGAAATAGATAAATTAAAAATTTTTGATTACTTAAGAATTTTTATTACTAATAATATAAGTAATATGGAAAAGGCTATGTAAAAAATATTATATATAAGATAAAAAAGAGAGAATATTTGAATATTCTCTCTTTTTGGAGGCGACACTCGGATTCGAACCGAGGATTAGAATTTTGCAGACTCGTGCCTTACCACTTGGCTATGTCGCCATATAATAAATTATATTAATATATAATATGCAACAAATAAAAAAATAGTACATAAAAACTAATATATAAAAATATAGAGAATAAAAAGATGTGATATAAAGATATGGTGAAAAAATAAAATAAAAAAACATTGACAATTGAATATACATTCAATTATAATAAAAACAAGATTGAATAAATACTCAACTAAGTAAGGAGGAAAGCGATGGCTAGAAATGAATTTATATGTGATTGTAATGTAATACATCAAGATATGGTAGAAAGTACAATAAAGAGAATGCCAGAGGCAGATACATTTAATAAATTAGCTGAATTTTTTAAAATTATAGGAGATACAACAAGAACAAGAATACTATTTGCATTGGATCAAAATGAAATGTGTGTGTGCGATATAGCAAATGTACTAGGAATGAGCAAGTCTTCCATATCACATCAATTAGGAACTTTAAGAAGAAGTGGAATTGTTAAATGTAGAAAAGAAGGGAAAGAAGTTTTTTATATGCTAGATGATGAACATATAAAAAAAGTTTTTGAAATAGGTATAGAACATATTGAACACAAAAATGGAATATACGAAAAAAGATAACGAAAGATAATTAAAAAAATTATATAGGAGGAAAATAAATGAAGAAAGATGGTATAAAAATTATAATAGCACTTATATTGTTTTTTATAGCACTTATAGTGGATTTCGGAAATATATGGATGAATAATATATTATATATTTTAGCATATGCAATGGTGGGAATAGAGATAGTAATTAAAGCTTTTAAAAATATAATAAAAGGCAAAGTATTTGACGAAAATTTTTTAATGGCAGTTGCAACAATTGGAGCTTTTGTAATTGGTGAATTACCAGAGGCTGTTGCTGTTATGTTATTTTATCAAGTAGGAGAATTATTCCAAAGTTATGCAGTAAGTAAATCTAGAAAATCAATTTCTAATTTAATGGATATTAGACCAGATTTTGCAAATGTAGAGAGAAATAAAGATGTAGAAAAAGTAAAACCAGAAAATGTAAAAATAGGAGAAATTATAATTATAAAACCTGGCGAAAAAGTGCCACTAGATGGAATAGTAGTAGAAGGAAATTCGAGTCTTGATACAAAAGCACTTACAGGAGAAAGTTTGCCAAAAGATGTAAAGGAAAATGAAGAGGTACTAAGTGGTTTTATAAATTTAAATGGTGTTATAAAAGTTAAAGTAACAAAAGAATATGGTGAGTCAACTGTAAGTAAAATATTAGATTTAGTTGAAAATGCAAGTAATAAAAAATCAAAATCAGAGAATTTTATCACTAAATTTGCTAAATACTATACACCAATAGTTGTTATTACAGCTTTAATTCTTGCAATTGTACCACCTCTTATAATAAAAGACGCAGTGCTTTCAGATTGGATATATAGAGCACTATCATTTCTTGTAGTATCATGTCCTTGTGCATTAGTTATTTCGATTCCATTAAGCTTTTTTGGAGGAATAGGTGGAGCTTCTAAAATGGGAGTTTTAATAAAAGGAAGTAATTATTTAGAAGCACTTTCGAATACAGAAATAGTTGTATTTGATAAAACAGGTACATTAACAAAAGGAGTGTTTGAGGTACAAAAAGTTGCCCCAGAAGGTATAAGTAAAGAAGAGCTATTAGAAGTTACTGCGTATAGTGAGCATTACTCAAATCACCCGATTGCAATTTCTATAAAAAATGCATATGGAAGAGAAATTGATGAAGAAAAAATAATAAATACAAATGAAATTCCTGGGTTTGGAATTATGGCTAAAATAGAAGATAAAGAAATATTAGTTGGAAATGAAAAATTGATGAATGAAAACAAAATTAGTTTTTCAAAATGTGATAGTATAGGAACTATTTTATATGTGGCTATAGATAAAAAATATGCAGGGTATATAGTAATAGCAGATAAAATAAAAGATGATTCAAAAGATACTATAAAATTGCTAAAGAAAAATAATATAAAACAAACTGTAATGCTAACAGGTGATAGGAAGAAGGTTGGTGAAGAAGTTGCAAAAGAATTAGGTATAGACAAAGTATATACAGATTTATTGCCAGATGGTAAAGTTAAAAAAGTAGAAGAATTGCTAACTTCTAGAGCACAAAAAGGAAAACTTATATTTGTAGGAGATGGAATAAATGATGCGCCAGTTTTAGCTATTTCAGATATAGGAGTTGCAATGGGGGGACTAGGCTCAGATGCTGCAATAGAAGCAGCGGATGTTGTTATTATGACAGATGAACCTTCTAAACTAGTAAATGCTATTAAACTATCTAAAAGAACTATGAGAATAGTTAAAGAAAATATAATATTTGCTATATTTGTAAAGGTGTTAGTGTTAGTTCTAAGTGCTTTAGGAGTAGCTACTATGTGGGAAGCAGTTTTTGCAGATGTAGGTGTTTCTATTATTGCAATTATAAATGCACTAAGAGCTTTAAGAATAAAGAGAGGGATATATGAACCAACAATTAAAAACATATATAGAAAATAATATATTTCCAATGTATGATAGATATTATTCACATGGAATGTTACATATAAACAATGTAATCAAGAATTGTTTAATGTTAGCAGAATATTATAATTTGGACTTAAACAAAGCATATACAATTTCCGCATACCATGATATTGGACTTAGTGTTAATAGAGAGAACCATGAAAAAGAATCTGGAAAAATTTTTATAAAAGACAAAGTAATAAAAAAGTTTTTTTCTGATATTGAAATTAAAGAAATGCAAGAAGCAATTGAAGATCATAGAGGATCAAGAAAAGAACCTCCAAGAAATATATATGGAAAAATTTTATCAGATTCTGATAGAGACTTTGATATTGAAATATTAGCTAAAAGACAATTAGCAACTTCAATAAAAAATTACCATAATTTACATACTTTTGATGAGCATTTTGAAAGATGTTACTCATATATGTTAAAAAGAATAGAAGGGTTTGGACATTTCAATTTATGGACAGACAATTCCAGTTTACTTAAACAAAGAGATGAATTTGAAAGAAAATATTTAGATAAAAAATATACTAGAGAAATATACAAAAAAGAATGGGGAAGAATACAAGCAGATGGTACAATAGAAAAAATAAAAAACACCTAGAATCTTCAAATAGACTCTAGGTTATATGAATGACTTAGAGCTTCGAAAGTTTTCTAAGTACCGTTCTTTATTATTATATTTATTTTCCTAATTATTATTCATAGGAAAGCCCATTATTTCTTTAATATTATTTATTTCAACAGATTTTAATTTTTTTTCCAGTTTTCTAGTTTCTTCGCATATAGAATTATATAATTCCTTATACTGTTCTTTAGTCAATAATTTTTCCATACATCTTACTACCATATATAAATTTGTTATATTATCTGATTTTATATAGTTTTTATCTATAAGTTTAAAAGAAAGATAAAACTTACTAGTGTAGTTATATAATCTATCAGAATGTGCTGACATATTTCTTATTGTTGTTAAGTTTTTTAATATTTGCTTTAATAACTTATCTGATATTTTAAAATATTTTGCAATTGCCTGTCTATCACTTTGTTTAAGTAAACCATAATAGCTACTTGCCACACCAAATGTAAGAATTTTAACTAGTACAAATGGTGGAACAAATCCATATTTATCTATATAATGAGTTACAGCTGTATGAACATTATAGTTTTTTTCAATTTCATTATTAATCTTTTTTAATAAATTTTCCTTTATATCAGTATTTATACTAGCATCCCAATTAGAAATGTTTAAATAATCTTTTACACCATATACTTTAGAAATCTGATTTGCCATAATTGATTTTATAACTGTCTCTATTTCTAAACAATATTTTAATATTATATTTTTAAGATTTTTATCAAATTCAAATAAAGCATATATATCATCAAATGAAACATTTTCTATATAGTTTCCATTTTTATCTTTAAAAATATTTTTATAAGTATTAACAATTGAATAATATGTATATCTTTCAATTTTTTCTAATGTATCCTTTCTATTAGAAATGACTACTCCTTTTGATAATAAATAATTTATTAGTTCTTCATTTGATTTATATTCTTTCACTAGCACTCCTTATATATAAAAAATGACCCAAGGCTTCGAAAGTTTCTTGGATACCGCTCATATATATATTAGCATATTTTCAAAGTTGTTTCAAGTATTTTTTATGGAAAAAGAAATATTGGAAAAAATTAAAATTGGATGCACAATACAAGAAAGAATATTAATATATATATTTAGAA